>Ga0316187_10000067_pt1 | contig 59642 bp, 54 predicted proteins | sample CroRivburrow1_MG_FD_204927 | JGI IMG/M metagenome (GOLD analysis project Ga0316187, IMG submission 204927) | Coastal sediment microbial communities from Maine, United States - Cross River worm burrow 1 | ecosystem: Environmental > Aquatic > Marine > Coastal > Sediment | place: USA: Maine...
TCCAGACAAACATTTCCGATACAGTTCGGCTCTTCACTTTCTCAAAGTCGCAGCGTTGAAACGCAATCGCACCAGGGAATCATTCGACTCAAGCGGAAATGTGTTTCGTGTTAACAGTTGAATCAACACTCAGCTTTGTTTGAGCGAGTCTGCCTTTGCGTCCTGTAAAATCAAACGCACTTTGGCAATACGTTGTCCATCAATAGCTTCCACAATAAACCCCCCCCCATTAAACGGCTGCTGGAAACCAACTTTTGGAATATGCCCCACCAGGTCAAAAACCATTCCGCCAATGGTTTCCATCTTATGATCAGGAAATTGAAACTGCAATATTTCTTCGCACTGGTGTATTGGACATAGCCCTTCGACAATAAATTCGTTTCTGCCAACCCGCCGAACCGGCAAAACCGGTTGATCGAATTCATCATAAATCTCACCGACCAGCTCTTCAAGCACATCTTCAAATGTAACGATTCCGGTTGTGCCGCCATATTCATCGATCAAAATTGCCATGTGTAGTTTTGTCGATTGAAATTCGCGAAGCAGCGTATAGAGTGGAATTGTTTCTGGGTAAAATATCACATCGCGTTTCAGTTTCGTCATGCGTAAATCTTTGTCTTGTCGCGAGGTGGCGGCCAGCACATCCTTTATATGAACGACACCGATAATATGATCGAGATCTCCATCGCAAAGCGGGTAGCGTGTATGCCTGTTCTCTTGGGTGACGGCCAGATTTTCTATGAATGTGTGCGTTGTTGACAACAAAACAACGGCAGTCCGCGGAATCATAATTTGTCTTGCCGTTTTGTGTTGAAGCGTTAATACGTTTTCCATAATTTCCGCGCCACGACCGGAAAGTTGGCCGCTCTTGGCTGATTTGGCAAAAATATATTTCAACTCTTCATTGGTGTGAGCGGCTTCTTTGATTGAGTCAGAGCTGACGCCAAACAATTTTAAGAAAAATAAGGCGGAATGGTTCAAAAGCCCGATAAACGGTTTGAACATTTTATAAAAAATATCAAGGGGAACTGCGATTAACAGGGTTGTTTTTTCAGCCAATCTGATAGCCACTGATTTAGGCGCCATCTCACCTAAAACAATATGGAGGTATGTGATAATGCTAAATGCTACGCCAAAAGAAATACTGTGAAGCAACGTTGGCGACTGAACGCCTATTTTTGAAAAAATTTCTTCCTCCAGAAAAGTTGCAATATAAGGCTCGCCAACCCAGCCGAGAGCTAAACTTGCAAAAGTAATGCCGACCTGACAGGCGGAAAGATAGGAATCGAGGTTATTTAAAATACGTTTGGCGGTGCGAGCCGACAGATTATTCTGATTGCTGCTTTGCTCAATCTGTGAGAGACGCACTTTTATAATGGCAAACTCAGCGGCGACAAAAAAACCATTTAACAAAACAAAGAAGAAGATGACAAAAGCTTGATAGAGTTGTTCCATTTACTTTAAATTGATGATCCCATATTTACCCGAAGCGGGTGACAATTTTTATAATAATGAAATTTAGGCAGGACAATGGAGCGCGTCGTTGGTTACTGAGCGGTATTGCCACAATTAGAGCGCTCTTGTCTTAATGCCGCCACAATAACTTAAATATTCGCAAATTTCGATATGATACAATCAAATTTGATGAAATATTAGAAATTTCAAGATGAAAAGCAACAGGACTGCTTTAAATTTCTCCAGCTCATTTTTACAACTCGTTAACAAATAATTCAAAATAGCAACTTATCCGTCGATAGATATTGTAACGTTACAGCAACAAACATTTTAGATCTGGAAAAATCAGGGAAAATGAAAAATAAAAAGACTCAACTACAGCTCGTTAAATGCCATCAAGATGAAGTCGATCAAATTCAAAAATACGCATCAGAAAGCCGCAAATATCATTTTGAAGTTTTCGAGGCGGCGTCTGTAGATGAAATAAACAATGAGAAACATACGGAAAGAATTGATGTGATTTTTCTTAGCGCGGCGACAGGGGACGCTAAGAAAATGATTGAATCGTGCAACTCTTTCCTACCCGACAAACCTATAATTGTTCTAACTTCAGACAATAATTCCTCCAGTGAAGCTGAGACCTCTAAGCCTAATATGGTCGACTATATTGACATAAATCAGCTAAACTGCGCTTTTTTTGAGAAAACCGTACATTGTGCGCTAAAGAAAACTGTGCTCATTGTAAAACTCCGAGCCGTAATGAGACAGGCAAATCGGAGCACAGCCGCCATCACAAGTATAATTGAAAACTCTACTGACGGAATTGTAATTTTAAGCGCCAGCAACGAAATTCGCCTGGCCAATTCAATCGCCATTAGTCTGATTGAACAAGGGCAGACTGAAATTGTTAACGGTATCTATCCTCATAACGTTGATACAATCCAAAAAACAGAGTTTATGATTGACGACCACACGGGGAAAAGACACATTGAACAAAGCGCCGTTGAACTTGAATGGTTAGGGGGGCCAGCCAAGCTGATTTTGTTGAAGGATATAACGGAACAAAAGCAATTAAGCAGCACCCTTCTCGCAAAGCAGGAAAAAGAAAAATTCCTTTCCTATCATGACAACTTAACAAAATTGCCCAATCGGCAACTTTTTTATGATCGTCTTGAACAAACCCTGAAGCGAGCCAAGCGCAACAGCTATATCTTTGCAATACTGCTAATTGACATAGACGGCTTTAAAGAAATTAACGACACCCTGGGTTATGACGCCGGAGATGAGATTTTAAAAGAAGCCGGCAAACGAATTCAGGAGGCATTACGATACAGTGACACGTGCGCCAGAATTGGAGGCGATGAATTCATTGTGCTTGCAGATCAGATACCGGATATTCACTCCGCTTACATGATTGCTCAAAAACTGAAAAAGGTTCTCAGCAAAACAGCTATGGTTGATGGCGTCGCTCATCGACTTACCGCCAGTATGGGCATCAGTTTATTTCCTGTTGACGGGGTTAACTCGCATACATTGCTTTCAAATGCCGACACGGCTATGGGTAAAGCAAAAAAAGCAAACAAAAACGCCTGTTGTTTTTATAACGATAAAATTAACAGGCAATGCGGCGAAGTCAGCGTTTTCGAGAGAAAGTTAAACAATGCCATCGAAGCGGGTCAGATAGTGCCTTACTTTCAATCGCAAATAGATATCAAATCCGGGAAAATTATTGGCATGGAAGCGCTGGTGCGCTGGATTGATCCGATCCAGGGCGTAATTTCACCAGCTCAATTTGTGCCAAAGGCTGAAAAACATGGATTGATCAACAAGATTGATAGATTTATGCTTCATGCCGCCTGCAAGTATGCGAATTATATGCGAAGAAACGGTTTTGGTGAATTCCGCATGTCGGTCAATTTAAACGCCGACTTGTTCCGGCAGGAAGCGCTCCCGTCAGTCATCGATGATATTTTAAGTGAATTTAATCTGCCGCCCTATTTGCTTTGCCTGGAAATTACCGAAACCCAGGTGATGACCCATGTGGAAAGCACGATAAAGATCTTGAAAAATCTAAAAGCAATGGAGGTGCAGATCTCAATTGATGATTTTGGAACAGGCTACTCGTCTTTAAGTTACCTGCGACAATTTCCGGTTGATATGCTGAAAGTTGACCGCGCTTTTCTCAATGACGTGCCTTCTGATCGAAACAACGAAGCCATAACCGCTGCAATTGTTGCCTTGGCGAAAAGCATGGGCTTACGAGTTGTTGCCGAAGGGGTTGAATTGCCTGAGCAAATCGATTTCTTGGATAGCCTGAGCTGCGATGAAGCGCAGGGGTTTTATATCAGCAAACCGAAATCCCTTGAGGAATTGAAAAACTTTTTATTAGAACAAAGAAGGCTGACTTGCGTGGCTTAACATCAAGCCGCCCAAAAACATCAAATCACCGATCTCACCGAAGAGCTTGGTATTTTTCGCAGACTATTTTGCGAATAGTTCTAATTCAATATTCCGAAAAGCCTTAAATTCCAAAGCATTCCCTGATGGATCTGAAAAAAACATCGTTCCTTGCTCTCCAGGCTTCCCCTTAAATCGCACATACGGCTCAATGATAAAAGCATCGACAAATGAGGCGACTCTTTGGGCAAAAACTTCCCACTCCGCAAAATGCATCACTACCCCGAAATGAGGTATTGGAACCGCATGGCCATCCACTGGATTTGAAATTGTTTTAATTTTCCCGGTTTTGCCAATTTGCGGGTTAAAGTGTGTCACAAATTGATGGCCAAACATATTAAAATCAATCCAGTTCTCGGCGCTTCTGCCTTCCGGGAGCCCCATCTTGTCACCGTAAAAATTTCTGGCCTCTTCAATGTCGCGAACCTGTGCCGCTAAATGAAAAGGTGTTAATTGCGCCTTTTCTTTCTTACTGTAATTCATCTCGAAACTCCTCTATTCGTTCAACAATGTCAGGTTTGATTTTTACACGCTTCCTTACCCTGACCAATTTGGAATAAGAAAAGGTGTTCGCGTGTGCATGTCAAGATTTCTTTCGGCAAAACCCTTGACTTTGAGACCTGTTTTTTTCTATCATCACGTAAAAAGGAGCTTATATGAAAAATACCTATCCCGCGCTGTATTATTCTGATTATCTTGAACTCGATAAAATCTTATCCGCTCAAAATCCAAAAAGCAAAGAGTACACTGGCAAGCTGGCTCACGACGAAGTTTTGTTTATAATCATCCACCAGACCTATGAGCTTTGGTTCAAGCAAATTTTACATGAACTCAATACGGTTGCCGCAATTTTTGAAGAAGACTATGTTCACGAACGGAACATTGGCGTCGCTTTAGCGCGTGTGCGCCGGGTGTTGGAAATTTTCAAAGTATTGAACAGCCAGATGAACATTATTGAAACCATGACTCCGATGGATTTTTTGGACTTCCGAGACTACCTTTCGCCGGCTTCCGGCTTTCAAAGCTTTCAATTTCGCCTGGTTGAAAACAAACTTGGCCTGAAAGCAGAGCATCGTAACAGTTTTGATAAATCAGCCTATTATTCCAGATTAAACCCCGAACACCAGAAACTTGTGTTGGAAACCGAAAAACATCCGTCTCTGCTTGAGTTGGTTGAGAGATGGCTGGAACGCACCCCATTCCTTGAGTTTGGCAACAATTTCAATTTTTGGGAAAGCTATCAGGCGACAGTTAATAAAATTCAGGAAAGCGATCGACTCACCATTGAAAACAACCCAACTCTCTCCGAAAATGAGAAAAAAGCAGAATTGGCAGAATTTGAAAACACTATGAAAAGTTTCGCCTCCCTTTTTGACGAGAAAAAACATCAAGAGCTGGCTCAGAAAGGATTGCGCAAAATTTCTTTGAAAGCCACGCGAGCGGGCTTGCTGATTAATCTTTATCGCGATGAGCCAATATTGCATCTGCCCTTTGAATTTCTGACCGCGCTGATCGACCTTGATGAATTGATGACGAACTGGCGTTACGCGCATTCTATGATGGTAAATCGAATGATAGGTTCTAAAATTGGAACAGGCGGCTCTTCCGGCCATCATTATCTACGGGGAACAGCCGACAACCACAAGGTTTTTTCGGACTTTACAAATCTTGCAACCTTTCTGGTTCCACGTTCACAGTTGCCCGAATTGCCGCAAGATGTAAAACAAAACCTGGGTTTTTACTATAAGAAAGACAACAAATGAATATAGATTTAACTGGAAAGCGCGCTGCTGTTTGCGGCAGCACGCAGGGCATTGGAAAAGCGACGGCTTTTGAGTTGGCTCGCCTGGGAGCGGACATTGTGCTAATTGCTCGAAATCAAACGGTTCTCGAAAGTATGGCAAACGAGTTGTCGGTGGAAAAAGGGCAGAAACATCATTTTATCGCTGTTGATTTTGCCGAAACCGGACAGTTGCAAAGGCAGATAAATGAATATGCATCCGATCACTTTGTTCACATTTTGGTAAACAACACGGGCGGCCCTCCAGGCGGCCCTGCCTTTGAAGCCAAGGCAGATGAGTTTATCGCAGCCTTTGCCAACCATTTGTTATGTAATCAGATTTTGACGCAAGCGCTGGTTCCCGGCATGAAAGCTGAAGGTTACGGGCGCATCATAAATATAATTTCAACATCAGTGAAACAGCCAATCAACGGCTTGGGTGTTTCGAACACCATTCGGGGCGCTGTGGCCAATTGGTCAAAAACGTTGGCTAATGAGCTTGGGCCATTCGGCGTCACTGTAAACAATATTTTGCCTGGCGCGACAAATACAGGCCGGTTGCAGTCTATTGTTGAGACAAGCGCGGCGAAGACAGGAAAACCAATAGAGGAAACGGCTGAATTGATGAAAGCGTCTATTCCAGCGCGGCGGTTCGCGGAGCCGACAGAGCTTGCTTACGCCATTGCCTTTTTGGCTTCTCCATCAGCCGCATATATCAACGGAATCAATCTTCCTGTGGATGGCGGCAGAACAAGCTGCCTCTAATTGCCTGGCGCAGGCGATGATCAATTTATCTATTGTTCACATTACCAAAACAAAAACTGCGCTGTTTTGCAATAGCGTTGATGTCATTTCCGGAAAAGAATTTTTAAAGGCGGTGATAAACATTGGAAAAGATACAGAATTACATTGGCGGTGAATTAGTTAAACCCGTTTCGGCAAGCTACAATGACAACTTCAACCCTGCGACAGGCGAAGTTTATTCCTATGTGCCTGACTCAGATCAGCGGGATATCGAAGCGGCGGCGGCGGCGGCAAAGAAAGCCTTTTCCACATGGTCAGTCATGCCTATAGAAGAACGCGCCACCATACTGATGCGCGTCGCTGACGGCATTGACGCCAATCTCGATCAGCTTGCCTTGGCGGAAACCACTGATAACGGCAAACCGCTCAAGTTGTCAAGCAGCGTCGACATTCCGCGCGCAGCGAACAACTTCCGTTTCTTCGCGCATGCCATCACGCAATTTTCCAGTGAAGCGCATTCGATGGCCGAGATGGCAATCAATTATACCATCCGCAAACCGCACGGTGTTGTCGGCTGCATTTCACCCTGGAACCTTCCTCTTTATCTGTTCACCTGGAAAATTGCCCCGGCTCTGGCGGCGGGAAACTGCGTAATTGGCAAACCTTCAGAAATCACACCCATGACCGCCTACCTGCTCTCCAAAATCTGTATGGAGGCAGACTTGCCGGCCGGCGTGTTAAATATTGTCCATGGACTCGGTGGAAAAACCGGTTCAGCGCTGGTCTCCCATCCTGATATTCCGGCGCTGACTTTTACAGGCGGCACGAAAACCGGAAAAGATATTGCAGGCATCGCCGCGCCCATGTTCAAAAAACTCTCGTTGGAAATGGGCGGCAAAAATCCGAATATTATTTTTGCTGATTGCAACTATGACAAGATGCTTGAGACAACCGTTCGCTCTTCTTTTTCCAATCAAGGGCAAATTTGTTTGTGCGGCTCCAGAATTCTGGTGGAACGACAAATATTTGACCAGTTTAAGCGAGACTTCGTCGAAAGAACACAGAGCTTGCAGGTCGGCGATCCATTGGAAAAGAACAGCGACCTTGGCGCCATAATTTCACAGCAGCATCAGAACAAAATACTATCTTATGTCGAGCTGGCGAAACAAGAAGGCGGCTCCATATTAAGCGGCGGGAAAAAGGTTGAATTAAACGGGCGTTGCAAAAATGGCTGGTTTATACAGCCCACTATTGTGGCGGAACTGGCGCAAAGTTGCAGGACAAACCAGGAAGAAATTTTCGGACCGGTGGTAACCATTTCACCGTTCGATAGCGAAGCTGAAGCCGTGGCCATGGCCAACAGCACGCAGTACGGTCTTGCAGCCACCATCTGGACTGAAAATCTGAGCCGGGCGCATCGGGTGGCTAACTTAACGCAGTCTGGCATCATCTGGATAAATTGTTGGATGCTGCGTGATTTGCGAACGCCTTTTGGCGGCATGAAAAATTCCGGTCTGGGAAGAGAAGGCGGTCTTGAAGCCCTGAGATTTTTTACTGAACCCAAAAATATTTGTGTGAAATATGAATGAACAACCCATTAAAACGGATAAAGCCCCCAAGCCGGTCGGAGCTTACCCGCACGCGCGTCAAGTAGGAAATTTACTTTTTCTCTCAGGCGTTGGCCCAAGAGAAGCCGGGACGGATAAAATACCGGGCTTGCAGCTAGACCGGGAAGGCAATATCATTTCTTATGATATCGCTGCTCAATGTCACGCGGTCTTCAAAAACATAAAAACTATTCTGGAAGAGTCAGGCTCATCTTGGGATAACTTGGTGGATGTGACCGTGTTTTTAACCAATATGAAGGCTGATTTTAAAACCTATAATGCAATTTACGCTGAATATTTCAAAGACAACCAGCCGTGTCGCACGACCATTGAAATCAATAGCCTGCCAACCCAGATTGCAATAGAACTGAAATGCATTGCAACTATTTAGTGGAATTGAACACTTTAGCAGCGGCGCTTTATCAGGTATAGCAACCGTATTTTTGAACACAGAAAAAGAAAACACAGGAGAATCTATATGGGCAAACTAGCAGCTTTTAGCTTCAAAAACTGGATTGATAAGAACCGCAATCTTTTAAAGCCGCCGGTCGGCAATAAATGTGTTTATAACGAAGCGGAAGATTTCATTGTTATGGTGGTTGGCGGGCCAAACAACCGCAATGATTACCATTATAATGAAGGTGAAGAGTTTTTCTATCAGCTTGAAGGCAATATGACGCTAAAGATCATTGAGGATGGGGAAAAACGTGACATTCATATAAATGAAGGCGATATATTTTTGCTGCCGCCGAAAGTGCCACATTCACCACAACGCGGTAAAAATACAGTAGGCCTGGTTATTGAGCGTATGAGAACGCCAACCGAAAAGGATGGATGCATCTGGTTTTGCGACAACTGTGGCGAAAAAATTTACGACGAATATTTTCATCTGCAAAAACCGTCGGATATTGTTGATAAACTGAAAATAGTTATGGGGAAATTCAACAATTCGGAAACATTGCGCACATGCAAAAACTGTGACAATATTCTACCAGCCAAATAAGAAATAATCAAACGAATTCGATAGCTTTAAATATAGAGCAAAAGAAAAACGATAAACATTCAAACCAAAGGCAAGCAGGCATTGCAATTTCTCAAGATTGATATTCACACCCACATATTGCCGGAAAATTGGCCAAATTTAAAGGAGCGTTACGGTTACGGCGGGTTTATTCACCTTGACCATCACAAAACCGGTTGCGCCCGCATGATCAAAGACGGGCATTTTTTTCGGGAAATTGATTCCAATTGTTGGGATCCAAATGTGCGAATTAGTGAATGCAATGCGCACAGTGTAAACGTGCAGGCGTTGTCGACGGTGCCGGTGATGTTCAGTTATTGGGCGAAGCCTGAACATACCCTTAATTTGTCAAAATTATTGAACGACCATATTGCCGGCATTGTTGATTTGTATCCAAATCGATTTATTGGCCTGGCCACCTTGCCCATGCAAGCCCCGGAACTAGCTGTTCGTGAGTTGGAGCGTTGCGTAAAAGAACTAAACTTGTCAGGCATTCAGATCGGTTCACATATAAATGACTGGAACTTGAACGACCCTAACTTATTCCCGATTTTTCAGGCGGCGGAAGAGCTGGGAGCCGCTATTTTTGTACATCCTTGGGACATGATGGGCAAGGATAAAATGGAAAATTACTGGTTGCCCTGGCTGGTTGGAATGCCGGCCGAAACGAGCCTGGCCATTTGCTCCATGATTTTTGGCGGCGTCTTTGAAAAATTGCCCGATTTACGCGTCGCTTTCGCGCACGGCGGCGGCTCTTTCCCGTCCACAATCGGGCGCATCGAACATGGTTTTAATGTGCGCCCCGACCTTTGCGCTGTCGACAACAATGTAAATCCAAGGGACTATCTCGGCAAATTCTACCTCGATTCACTGGTGCATGATTCTGGCGCGCTAAATTTCCTAATTGACCTCATCGGGCCCAATCGCATTGCTTTGGGTTCGGACTACCCGTTTCCATTGGGTGAACAAGCTCCGGGGCGATTAATCGAATCTATGGAGAACCTTTCAACCGAGGTCAAAGAAAAATTATTAAGCGGAACCGCGCTGGAATGGCTGAACCTTGACAAGAGCAGGTTTGTAAGTTGAACCTTGACAAGAGCAGGTTTGTAAGTTGAAGCTTGACAAGAGCAGGTTTGTAAGTTGAAGCTTGATATTTACATCGGCTCAGAAACCCATTGCGTCGATACAGCAGACCCGATTGACATTTCAATACCCGTTCAATTTAACGGAAAGCAGCCCAATGCTTTCGATGTGCCTTGCGCGAAGTCAGAGCCTTATCGCGACAACCACTTTGTTGGCGACACGCGTGAAGGCGGGAGCTGTAATTTCGAAGTATATACAATCATTCCGCATTGCAACGGCACCCACACCGAAGGCATTGGCCATTTGGCGCGCGAACGCATTCCGATAAATAAAATTTTCCGTCAGGTTTTTTTGCCGGCCACGCTAATCACCCTGCAACCAATTGCGGCGAAAAAAACTTCCGAGCAGTATCTTCCGGAGAAAAACAATGCAGATTTGCTGCTAACCCGCCAAGCCCTCGAACAGACTTTGAGCAGGGTTAGCGAGTTTAATCAGGCGCTGATCATCCGCACGCTTCCAAATGATGAGACCAAAAAAAGTCGACGTTATATGGATGAACCGCCGCCTTTTTTTTCCATTGACGCAATCCGCTTTCTGAATGAAATGAGAGTTGAACACCTATTGGTGGATACGCCTTCCCTTGATCGCCCACTTGATGACGGGAAGTTGACCGCGCACCATATCTACTGGTCGGTTCCATTGGAAAGCAATGAAATTGAGTTGGACAGCCACTCAATGAAAACGATTACCGAAATGATCTATGTTCCGAATTCTGTAAAAGACGGTCGTTGCTTCATCAATATACAGATCCCAAATTTTATTGCAGATGCAGCGCCGAGCAGAGTCCTTTTATATTCATCTATGGCTAAAAAATAATGGAATTTCAAGCAGATCTCAATTACGCAAAACGATTGGACAAAGAAGATTCACTCGCGCCGTATCGCAACCAGTTTAACATACCCAAAGATTTGAATGGTCAGGAATGCATTTATCTTTGCGGCAACTCACTTGGCTTGCAGCCCAAAAAAGTACGTCAGTATTTGGAAGATGAACTGGACGATTGGGCGCAATTTGGGGTCGAAGGACATTTTGAAGCGCGACACCCCTGGATGCCTTATCACGAATTCCTAACCGAACAAACTGCGCGACTGGTTGGCGCCAAGCCCAAGGAAGTTGTGATTATGAACACATTGACCGTTAATCTTCATCTGATGATGGTCAGCTTTTATCGTCCGACGCCGCAGCGGCACAAAATTTTGATCGAAGCAAACGCCTTTCCGTCTGATCAATACGCAGTTCAATCACAAATTGAATTTCATGGGTACAACTTTGAAAACGCCTTGCTTGAGCTGCCTCTTGGTGATGGCGAGGCGTTCCATCGGGAAGAAGACATCCTTCATTTTATCGAAAAAAAAGGCGACTCCATTGCGTTGATAATGCTTGGCGGCGTAAACTATTATTCCGGTCAGGTTTTTAATATGGCGCGAATCGCAGAGGCTGGCCATAAAAAAGGCTGCATAGTTGGCTTTGATCTGGCGCATGCCGCCGGAAACCTCGTTCTAAACCTACACGCTTCAAATGTCGATTTCGCAGCCTGGTGTTCCTACAAGTATTTGAACGGCGGCCCCGGTTGTATTGCCGGATGCTTTGTGCATGAACGCCATGCCGACAATTCTGATTTGCCCCGTTTTTCCGGCTGGTGGGGACAAAATAAGCAAACCCGCTTTCTCATGGAATCTAAATTCGAAGCAATTCCCGGCGCGGAAGGTTGGCAATTGAGCAACCCTCCCATTCTTCCGATGGCCGCCTTGCGAGCCTCAATGGAGCTCTTTGATGAAGTCGGCATGACAACGTTAAGAAAAAAAAGCAAAAAACTTACCGGATACCTCGACTTCCTTCTGCAAAATCTTGCCGACAGCGTTTCCTTAATAACGCCCGGCCTGCCTGAGGAACGCGGCTGTCAGCTTTCCATTCAAGTCAAAGAAGGCGGCAAAAAACTTCACGCGAAACTTAAAAAAAACAATGTTATTTGCGACTGGCGTGAACCGGATGTGATTCGTGTGGCGCCTGTGCCGCTCTACAACTCTTTTGAGGATGTATTTCGGTTTGCCGAAATTTTATCGCAGTTGCTTGATGAATAAAAGTGGTTCGGTTGAGTGTCATCAGCGACTGAATCACGAATAGGAGTTTGTTAGCGGGGCAGGTGGCGCCTGTCGTTCGTTTCACCGATCAAAAAACAAAGTTCAATATTCGATCTTACCGTTAAGCATTTATAGGACGAATTTATGACAAAAGAAAAAATTACCATTGTTGGAAGCGGACTTGTCGGCTCGCTTCTCGCCATTTTTTTAGCAAAACGAGGCTATCAGGTGGAAGCTTTCGAGCGTCGACCCGATATGCGCAAATCAAATATCGACGCTGGCCGATCAATCAATCTTGCCCTCAGCACACGTGGAATTTACGCCTTAAACCAGGTTGGTCTACAAGATGATATTATGAAAATGACCATCCCGATGCGTGGTCGGATGGTGCATCCCGTTGATGGCGAACTTTATTTTCAACGCTATGGTCGACTGGACAACGAGGCGATAAACTCCATTTCACGTCCGGGTTTGAACCAAAAACTAATGGATGAAGCCGAGTCGCTCGGTGTGAAATTTTATTTTGCGCAACGCTGTCTTGGAATAGATTTAAAAAATGGCGCCATTGCCTTGCGAGACGAGGTCACGGGAAAAGAGCGCGTCCATCCGGTTGATGTGGTGATTGGCAGTGATGGATCGGCCTCGGCAATAAGAAATGATATGCAAAAAACGGGACGTTTCAATTATTCACAAGCTTATCTTGAGCATGGTTACAAGGAGTTGACTATTCCGCCGGCTGAAAACAATGGTTTTCGCCTGGACGAGACTCATGCGTTGCACATTTGGCCGCGCGGCAGTTATATGTTGATCGCGCTGCCCAATTTGGATGGAAGTTTTACTGTAACCTTATTTTTCCCACATCAAGGCGAATTGAGTTTTGAAACGATTAACAATCGCAATGATGTTCAGAAATTTTTCACCTCCGCTTTTCCAGACGCAATAGCGCTGATGCCAACCTTGTATGAAGACTATTTTGCCAATCCCACCGGCAACCTCGTTACGGTAAGATGTGAACCATGGCATATTGACGGCAAAGTATGCTTGATGGGGGACGCCGCGCATGCTGTGGTTCCTTTCTTTGGTCAGGGGATGAACTGCGCCTTTGAGGATTGCACTGTTCTGGACGCATGCATTGAGCAGGCAAATGGAGATTGGCGAGAAATTTTTACATTGTTCAATGCGACAAGAAATCCCGACGCCAATGCCATCGCTGATATGGCACTTGAAAATTACTATGAAATGCGCGATCATGTAGCTGATCCAAAATTTTTGCTCAAAAAAGAGGTGGAGTTTGCCTTGGAAAATAAATTCCCCGACAGGTTTATTCCCCGTTACACTATGGTCTCTTTTCGCCGCATCCCGTATGCCGTCACGCAGCAAAGAGGACGCATTCAGGAAGAAATTCTACGCGTCATTTGCAGCGATATCAATACGGTTGAAAAGCTGAATTGGCCACAAGCGGAATCACTAATCCACGAGAAGCTATCTCCGGTATAATGCTATTTGAGTAAAGGGAATTTTTTAGTCTGGAGATAACTTTTAGCGCAGTCGCTTATAACAACAATTCCAAAAGCATTCAAAGCGAGAAAGTATTTAGCAAGAGATTCTGTATGAGCTCGCTTTTAGCCACGGATTAACACTGATGGACACGAATTTTTCTCTTTTTGTTTAAAAAACTATATTTTTTTCCTGAGCATTAGAGAGAAAAGTGCTTTTGTCCTTTTCATACACGGACAAAAAAATCGAAGCGAATGGATAGCTTTAAGCCAATAGCGAAACAGGCCGAAATGGAATAGGTCTTTACCGTTCTATCATTTTAAAAGTTACGACAATATCCATTTGGTAAGATATAATAAAAACGATATTTTAGCTAATGGCTAAACTTGCGACAATTAACTTGAAAATCTGCACCCAACCTTGCATTTCCAGCCTTACATAAGTTTATAATTTTCACCAACAAAAAAGACACAAGATACATTTTATTTTGTGTCTTTTTTGTTGACGCTCAGCGTTAAAGTTGGATTCAGAGCAAAAGAGTAAAAACGCTATAAAGTTAGGAGTCCGGCATTATTGGCCTAACAAGCCGGCGACGCCAACCGTTAGCGCCGGAACATAAACGATTAACAAAACCCAGATAACAAAGATAACCAGAAACGGAATCACCGTTCGCCATACTTCGAGAAGTGGTTGTTCAAAACGCAGCGAGGAAAGAAAAAGGTTTAAGCCAACCGGCGGAGTGAGATAACCAAGTTCGAGGTTGGCGAGAAAAATGACACCCAAATGAACCGGATCAACGCCAAATGCAACACCCATCGGCGCGATCAACGGAACGACGATGACAATTGCGGAGAAAATATCCATCAATGCGCCAACCAGGAGTAACATTCCGTTCAGGGCAAGCAAAAAGACGAGCTTGGAACTAATGGTTCTCATCACCCATTCGGTGGCGGCTTGTGGAATTTGCGCGTCAATCAGGTAGGAAACCAAGCCTGCCGCGATACCCAGCACCATCAGCAGCGCGCCGACTAAGGAGGCTGATTCGATAATTACTTTTGGCAAAGTTTTCCGAAAATTCAGCTTTCTATGAAAAACCGTCTCTAACAAGATAGCCCATAATGCAGTAAAAGCGGCGGTTTCAACCAAAGTCATGATGCCGCCAAACAAGCCTAATATGACAATGATGGGCAGAAGGAAATCGCCTTTTGCCGCCCAAGTGGCTTGCAGAGCCTCTCGCAATTGAAAAGGCGGTCGCTCTTTAATATGCTTTCGTCCGCGAAACAAACTAAACCCAGTTAGCAGTAACACCAATAACAGGCCGGGAACTAGCGCGCCCAGAAAAAGCCGATCAATGGGAACGTGTCCATAGACTCCGTAAAGAATTACCGGCAAGCTTGGCGGAAAGAGAAGTCCGACTGAGCCTGATGCAGTTAGCAGTCCCGTACTAAACCGTTTTCCGAGATTAGCGCCGATTAAAACCGGAAGCAACAGGCCGCCCAACGCGAGAATCGTCACACCGGAGGCGCCTGTAATAGCTGTAAAGAAAGCGCAGCCTATCACTGTTGAAATTGCGGCTCCGCCAGGCAACCAGCCTGTCCAGGCTTTGATAACTCTCAACAAGCGGGCGGGCGCGCCGCCAGCGGCGAGAATAGTGCCGCAAAGGGTGAAAAGCGGGATGCTTGGTAAAACCGGCTGGGTGAGTATTCGATAAGTCTCAGCAGGAATGGACACAATTGTTACATCAGCCGCCATAAATAGAAGAGTGGCCAAACCGCCCAACACCGCATATAGCGGCATCCCCAACACGGCCATTAGCAATATTGCAATACAACCAATGGTGGTGATAGAGGCGGGCAATTCCGGTGAAGCTGTCAACAAGGCGATAGCGACAATGCTGGCGACTGCAAATGCCGCCAATCGCACCGACCATCGTCTAGATGACTTGACCAATGTAAAAAGAAGCATACCGGCGAGGCCGAGCGGCATAAGGCTCTGCGCGAGCCAAATCGGCAGCCATCCACTTAGCGTTTCCGGGCTTTCATATTGAAATATTACGAGTTGAATGGAAGCTTGAATGAGGCAAAACAGTATAATGACAACGCCTATATTCACCAGGAGCGTGATGTATTTCTTAAAACTGCTTTGGCGCAGCAACTCTGTGACGCCCATGGAGAGGTGTCCGCCATTTTTTGTCGCTAAAATGCCCCCGAGCAATGCGATCCACAGTGTAAGATGTTGAACCCAATTAGCGGCGCCGGTCACACCAACGCCGGCGACGCGTCGGCCGACTGTTTCCAATAATGGAATCAGTATCATAGCTGACAAAATTAAAACAGCCGGCGCTGAGAGGCTGAAGAAAGCGACTTTTTCTCCGAAACTTCGCTGTTGCCCGGTTGTATCGGGAGTGGGATTATCCGTTTTAGTCGTCACCGGCCTCCTCGCCTTTGGCTGCTTTCAATGCATCGTCAAACCACTTTTCAGGAATGACAGGCCCTCTCATGAGAGGATAGGTCAATTCAATTACCTCACGCCATTTCCTGAGCTGCGCTTCGTCTGGTTTGATTACTTTTAAGCCGCGTTCTTGCATCGCAGCCAACGCTTCTTTCTCCAGCACGCTTATCTCGTCGCGCAAACGAATGCCTGTGGCGTCAGCAATTTCCCTGAGTTTTACACGTAGATTTTCAGGTATTTTTTGCCAGGTTTTTTTTTTGACAATTGTTGCGCCCACCATTGGCCCCATGGGCAAGTCAATCATATAAGGAGTAAATGCAAACCACTGACTGGCCAAAGCCAAAACTGCGGTGGCGCTGTAGGCGTTTACCATTCCTGTTTGCAGTGCAGGCAATATGTCTGTTTCCGCCAACGGCACGGCATTAAAACCGGCGGTTTTCCACAGTTCAATCGTCTTGTCATCGCCGCTTGTCACAAACATTTTCGTTTTTTGAACAGCCTCCACGGAAGGATTATCAGTCGGAACGAAAAACTTTATCCAACCTGCGTTGCCCCAATTCAGCACGACAAAACCTTGTTTATCCATTAATTTTTCCAACCGTGGAATCAGGGCTTCCATAACACGGTCGACTGATTCCCAGGAATCAGAAGCCAATGGAATTACCAATGCATTGGTTTCCGGAACAATGAGACTCAAACCGATATTGCTGATTAGCGAGGCGTGTAATTGACCGATGCGGATTTTCCGAATAGAGTCTTTTTCATTTCCAGCAACTCCGCCCGGATAGATGCGCAGGGTAACTTGACCATCGCTGGCTTTCGCCCATTCGGCGGCCATTTCTTTTAAAATTTCATGCCAGGGAGACCCGACCGGAGCGAGGGTCGCCATTTTAATGACTACTTTTTTGGGTGGACTATTTGCCGGTTTTGGCGCAGCGACCAAACTGTTGCCTTGTATCGCAAGCGTAAAAATTAAAACGAATATCTTTATGTTCATTCGGGTGACCTTCTTTGTGAATGTGCATTTGGTTTCATTGCCGGAAACCAAAATATCTTTATTGTTTTTGTTTATTTCATTCATCGGAGAGGAAAAAGAATTCATCTATATTGTCCAGTAACTGCTTCGCCTTGTCTTGCGCCAACAAATTGGATAAACGATTTTCCGGATGAGTATCGGCTTCAAACGCCAATACCTGCTTTAAAAGTTTCTTGAATCTTTTCAAATCCTGCTGTTGAATGCACACCGATTCAGCCAGTGAGACAAGCGGGCTGATTGACTGGCCGCCATTTAGTTCCATCGCTCTTTGAAAATGCTTTTCAGCCTGTTCCATGCCGCCGCCTTCCGCTTTGGAACGACCCGCGTCAAAAATGATAAAAAAGTCATGAATTGCGCCGTCGCCCCAACTTTCATCAAGCGCGAGGGCTCTTTCCATCAAAGCTGTGACAATTGGAAGCTCTCCGACCAATGCCATATCACTTTTTCCGACAGAGAGCGCCGAGCCCCATGCGACGCCTGTCCAGTAGAGAGCGGCAACATCCTCTTTGAGGCAACGTTTGGCCGCGACAACGGGTTGCTTTCGCAGCTCTGTTGAAATTCCCGGACAACCGAGTTCCAAAGCGCGCAAACCGTAATCTCGCGCCCTGAGGAAAAATTGTTTTGCACGTTTTTTGCCCTTTCGCGCTGCGGCAAAGTCGATGGACTCCAAGGTCTCGGCCGGACGTAATACATAGGCATGACCATATTGAACAAACCCGGAAGTTGCCGCGATTAACAATTTTTCGTGCTTTGGTGCGGCTTGCAACACAGACTCAATTGTTTTCAAGGCAAACGGCAATGCTTCGCCGACAAATTGCGGATCATTGTCAGAGGCAAAAACGTCGGAATTACTATCTGCCAGCGCATCCGCTACGGAGTTAACCGCCATTTTTTTAATAGCGCATCCGGAAATAAATTGCATTGCGATGAACAGCATCGCCACACTCAAGGCTCTGTTAAGCATTTGATCTAACAAAGTAATTGTCCTGTAGATTTCAATTAATTTTTATTTTCAGGATTAAAGCGGGAAGCATCTAAATGCGCGAGGTGTGTCGCACAGAAAAAGGTAAATTCACGTATTCCCAACAATTTGTTCCCATTCCATAACTGAATTGATCAGAAGTTAAAAGAAAGGAATAATTGCAGGATTATCAAGAGATTTATGGGAGAAATTTGGCAACGCATCGAACCAAGGCGGCGCGGCTCCTATTCTTCCAAGCACTTTATTTTTGTGATTTGTAAATTGTGCGGCGCGTCGATTTTATCACTGTTTCCCCCTTGCCCATGAGCGTCCGATCCTCCGCCCGCCAAGCTTGACTTTTAACGAATTATTACTTACAATTCGCTATTTATTTTGCGCTATTTAAAACAAACAAAACTTCACAGATCTATTCTATACGATTGGAACGATTGGACTTCAACCGGATGTGTATTTTATTTAAAATCGCTATCAAAACAGAGAATCGAAATGGCGGCTGACTGCGAAACAAATAAAATTCGTCATCGTGAGCGTCCTTTTCGAATTATTTGTTATTATTAAGCTTGGTTTCTTTCTCGGCATGGCAGGAAATATTTCTATTTAAACACTGATTGCGCAACCGGCCTACTGCCGGTGTTTTTGTTTAGCGGCCTGCTATTGGTCATCAATAAACAGTAACTTCAATTCGGCCTCTTCCCTTCAACGGGTAAGACTTTAACAGGCGGCTTCTATATGTTTGTCCAATCAAAAAAAACAACCAAAACAATTGATAAATGAGGCAAAGAGCATGAGTAAGCAATATTTGAATTATATCAATGGCAAATGGGTTCCTGCAGCAAGTGGCAAAACATTTGAAAATCGTAATCCGGCAAATTGGGATGAGACACTTGGCGTATTTCCAAGTTCAGGAGAAACAGAAGTAAACGCGGCTGTCAAAGCAGCTCGCGAAGCATTTGACGAATGGCGGCTCACTCCTGCGCCTGCGCGCGGCGACATCATCAAAAAAGCCGGCGATATCATGTCTGCGCACAAAGACGAGATCGCGGCCAACGCAACACGCGAAATGGGTAAAACGCTGGATGAAACAAAAGGTGATCTGCAAGAAGGAATCGACACGGCCTATTATGCCGCCAATGAAGGTCGGCGCATGTTTGGACACACAGTTCCTTCCGAGCTTCATAATAAGTTTAATATGTCGATTCGGCGCCCCATTGGAGTGGCTGGCATCATTACACCGTGGAATTTCCCGATGGCCATTCCAACATGGAAAATTTTTCCAGCGCTGGTTTGTGGCAATACAGTGGTTTTTAAACCGGCCAGCGACACCCCTCTGACGGCCACTACCTTTGTCGAAGTTCTGCTTGAAGCGGGCGTGCCGCCAAAGGCGATCAATCTGGTGCATGGTTCAGGCTCTGCGGTTGGAGAACCGTTGGTTGCCCATCCCGATGTAAATCTGGTTTCATTTACAGGTTCGACAGCCGTTGGCAAGGCAATATCAAGAAGCGCTTCCGACACATTGAAACGGGTTTCTCTCGAATTAGGTGGAAAGAACGGGCAAATTGTCATGCCTGATGCAAATCTTGAACTTGCTCTTGAAGGCGTTCTTTGGGGCGCTTTCGGCACCACGGGGCAACGTTGCACAGCGACCAGCCGGTTAATTCTTCACGATGACATTCACGATAAATTCATGGAAATGTTAATTGACAGCGCAACCCGACTTCGTCTTGGCGACGGCCTAAAGCCTGAATCGCAAGTCGGCCCGATGGTAAATGAAGATCAAATTAAAACCGTGCAAAAGTATGTCTCAATTGGAAAAGCGGAAGGCGCCAAACTTGTTCTCGGCGGCAATCCATACAAAGAAGGCGACTGCGCAAAAGGCTGGTTTCATGAGCCGACCATCTTCACCGATGTCACACCGGAAATGCGTATTGCAAAAGAAGAGGTGTTTGGCCCATTCCTTTCCGTGTTGCGCGTTCATTCATACGAAGAAGCGATCAGCGCGCTCAATAACACAAAGTACGGCCTGTCTTCATCGATATACACCAACGACGTGAACCGTGCCTTTCAGGCAATTCGCGATATTGACGCGGGCATAACCTATGTGAACGGTCCAACTATTGGCGCCGAGGCGCACATGCCTTTTGGAGGCGTCAAGGAAACCGGCAATGGACATCGTGAAGGCGGTTGGGAAGTCTATGAGTTTTACACAGAAACCAAGACCGCATTTATTGATTATTCAGGGAAACTACAGCGCGCTCAGATCGACAATTATTAATGAACAACAGTGAACAGGAATTGCCCTCCGGAACGTTATTCGTGGTTAGCACCCCCATTGGCAATTTGCAGGATATTACTTTACGCGCGCTTCACACGCTAAAAGGTGTTGATTTAATTGCTGCGGAAGATACTCGTCACTCACGGGGACTTCTGCAGCATTTTGGCATTGACACGCCAACTACCAGCTACTTCGATTTCAACAAAGAGAAGAAAATACCAATTTTGGTTGCTCAGTTGGAAACGGGGGCGAGAATAGCCCTGATTTCAGACGCGGGCACGCCTGGCATTTCCGATCCGGGCTTCAAGTTGATTCGCGCTTGCATTGAAAAGCAAATTACGGTTATTCCCATTCCCGGAGCCACCGCCCTGATACCCGCCCTCGTAACTTCCGGTTTACCGACCGACCGCTTTGCTTTTGAAGGTTTTTTACCGGTCAAAAAAGGTCGCAAAACGCGTCTTGAACGCCTGCAGAGTGAGACCCGCACAATGATTTTTTATGAGTCGCCATTTCGAATTTCCCGCACTTTGCGTGATTTGCACGAATACTTTGGCAACCGCAAAGTTTCAATCGGGCGGGAAATCACCAAAATGTTTGAAGAAACCGTGCGTGGAGATTTAGTCGATTTTTGTGGAGAAGATCCAGGTTTTAAACAGAAAGGTGAATTTGTTATTGTTGTCACCGGAAACATAAAACAAAAGGAGGGCTGATTTGCTACTTTCGAAAACATTTGAATCTAAATTTGAAATTTTGCCCCCAAGCGCCAAAAAGTGGTATTTAAACCTGTTGCAGCCGGTCGCCGACTTTTTGGTTCGGCTCAACTTAGATCCCAACCTTTTTACAACCATCGGTTTTCTATTGACTGTCGTGGCGGGATTTTTAATTGGAACAGGATCTTACCGAATCGGCGGCCTGACCATACTCTTTGCCGGCACATTTGACATTATCGACGGAAAAGTCGCGCGGCAATCGAACCGTGTTACAACCTTCGGCTCTTTCTATGATTCTGTAATGGATCGATTTTCTGAAATATTTATGTTCTTCGGCATGTTATTTCTATTTATCAAAGTTGATAGTCTATTTGGAATGGTAAGCGTTGCGCTTGCCCTTGGCGGTTCGTTAATGGTGAGCTATACGCGAGCCAAGGCCGAAGCCTTGAACTTTGAGTGCAAAGTTGGAATTATGAAAAGAGAAGAACGCGTCGTCTATCTGGGGCTGGCTGCAATCATTCATTATAATGTGCTAATTTTCGCGCTGGCCGGCATTGCATTATTAGCTCACTTTACAGCGATTCAACGCGTCTACAATATTTGGGTGCAGGATAACCAATTAAAAACAGAAACTAAACAACAGGATACAGAAGATTACCAATCATGAAAATTGAAAAACCGCAAGGCAAGTTAGGCGTTTTGCTTCCCGGAATGGGAGCTGTTGCAACCACATTTATTGCAGGCGTTTTAGCTGTAAAAAAAGGGCTGGCCAAGCCGGTTGGCTCTCTCACCCAAATGGGGACTATCCGGTTGGGAAAACGTACAGACAACCGCTCTCCAAAGATAAATGAATGCGCGCCGCTTGCCCAATTAGATGATCTCGTGTTTGGTGGATGGGATATTTTTGAAGACAATTGCTATCAGGCATCCTTAAAAGCGGGAGTTTTGGATAAAGAACTTTTACAGCAACTTCAGCCTGAGTTGGAGAAAATCAAGCCATGGCCCGCCGCTTTCGATCAAAACTTTGTCAAAAAGCTATCCGGCGACCATATTAAATCAGGGCAATCTAAAATGGCGTTGGTTGAGCAAATCAGGGAAGATATCCGCAATTTTAAGAAGGAACACGCACTTGAACGAATGGTTATGGTTTGGTGCGGCAGCACGGAAATTTTCATTGACCCGACAGACGAAATTTTCAACGATTTGTCCAAATTCGAAGAAGGGCTTAAAAACAACCATCCAATGATTGCGCCGAGCATGCTTTACGCTTATGCTGCGATTGCAGAAGGCGCGCCTTACGCCAATGGCGCGCCAAATTTGTCTGTTGACTTTCCGGCAATGACGGCGTTTGCAAAAAAGAACAATACGCCAATTGCGGGCAAAGATTTTAAAACAGGTCAGACTTTGATGAAGACCATTCTTGCTCCGGGACTAAAGGCGCGTCAACTAGGCCTAAACGGCTGGTTTTCGACCAATATTCTGGGCAATCGCGATGGTGAAGTTCTCGACGATCCGGAATCCTTCAAAACAAAAGAAGTAAGTAAGTTAGGGGCTCTGGAACACATTCTTCAGCCGCATCTTTATCCTGATTTGTACAAAAATTTTTATCACAAAGTGCGAATCAACTATTATCCGCCGCGCGGCGACAATAAAGAGGGCTGGGACAACATCGATATCTTCGGCTGGCTTGGATATCCGATGCAAATTAAGGTGGACTTTCTTTGCCGCGATAGCATCCTTGCGGCGCCAATTGTGCTTGATTTGGCTCTTTTTCTTGATCTGGCGGCGCGCGCCGATATGGGCGGCATCCAGGAATGGTTGTCTTTTTATTTTAAAAGCCCGATGACAGCCGAAGGCCTCTATCCGGAACATGACATATTTATTCAATTGATGAAATTAAAAAACACGTTGCGCTTTATGCTTGGCGAAGAGTTGATCACCCACCTTGGTCTTGAGTATTACGATTGAACTGCAAGGACGTGTCAAATACCCCGAAGGGTGAGTCAAAACCCCGCAGGGCGGATCAAAAACACCGCAGGGCGGGTCAAAACACCGCAGGACGAGTCAAAAGCCCGCAGCGACTGTATTTTGATCGGTTGAAATAATTTAGAAAGATAAACAAGGTTTTGGCGGCGGCGAGGCGACGCCTGCTTGCGAGCAGATATTTCCCACTAACCTTTGGACGCCGCATTACAACGATATTGGAGCCAAATGACTGGCAAATTGATTTCATTTGAGGGAATAGATTTTTGCGGCAAATCACTGCAAGCTCGAATGCTCGTCGAACGATTGCTATCTGAAAACGTTGACGTTAAACTATTCCGCGAACCGGGCAGCACACCTATTTCTGAAAAAATCCGCGGCGTTTTACTTGATGTTGCACACCATGAAATGAGCAAAGAAACTGAACTGTTGCTATACGCCGCTGCGCGAGCGCAAATGGTTCGGCAGGAATTGACGCCATTGCTTGAACAAGGCAAAGTCATTGTATGCGACAGGTTTTACGACTCCACGACAGCGTATCAGGGTTTTGCGCGAGAAATTGACTTGGATTTCGTTAACAGATTAAATAACTTCGCCACGCATGGGATTAAGCCGGATTTAACCATACTTGTTGATTTGGAACCGAAAATCGCCTTAAAAAGAAAACGCGCGGTTAATCAAAATCTTGATCGTCTGGAAAATGAATCAATGCAGTTTTATCACAAAGTTCGAAACGCCTATCTCACCATTGCCCATTCCAAAAGCGATAAAGATCGTTTCGTGATTATTGAGGGCGAACAAACGATAAATGCCATCAAGATAGCTATTTACTCCCACGTGCAACATTTTTTGTCAAAATAATTTCCCGGAGGTGCCATGAAGTCACGCGGAAAACAACTGTCAATCATTTTAATTGTAACTTTTACGCTTATTGGCGTAAGCGGCTGGGTGGCCGGATGGGTTTCGGCCTATAGCCCGGATTACTACTATCAGGTGCAAAAAAATATTGAAGTTTTTGGCCGCGTCTATCAAGAGATTTCTAAAAAATACGTTGAGGAAATAGACCCCGAAAAATTTATGAAAGCAGGCATCAAGGGGATGCTTTCCACCTTGGATCCTTACACTGTGCTCGTTGAAAAAGAGGACACCCAGGAGTTGCAAATAATGTCTTCCGGGAAATATGGCGGTCTTGGAATGCGCATCGGCATACGCGGCGGAATTCCGACGGTGGTCGAACCGCCCTTTGACGGCACGCCTGCTATCAAAGCCGGAATTCGTGAGGGCGATGAAATCAGGTTGATCGATGGCGCTGAAACAGAAGGGTTGGGTATCTCAAAAGTTGCGGCTCTGTTGCGCGGTAAAATTGGCAGCGAAGTCTTCCTGGAAGTGAAACGGGCAGGCGAGGCAAATATTATTCAATTTCGGCTGATTCGGGCTGAAATTGTGGTCACAGATGTTGTTTATTCAGGGCTTCTTAAGGATGGCGTTGGCTTGATTCGCCTGAGTCATTTTTCCCGCAACGCAGGAAAAGATATTCAACATGCAATCCGTAAGTTGAAAAAGGAGGGTTTGGAAGCATTGATTCTCGACCTTCGCTCCAATCCGGGCGGTCTGCTGGACGCGGCCATCAGTGTAAGCGAAAATTTCCTTGACAAAGGCAAATTGATTGTTTCCACAAAAGGGCGGGCGAACGGCTCGGTGCAGAAATATTTTTCAGAGAAGAAGCCCGTTCTCGAAGACCTTCCCCTTGTGGTTCTTGTAAATGGCTACAGCGCCTCCGCTTCGGAAATTGTCTCAGGCGCCATTCAAGACCATGATCGCGGCATAATTATCGGAACCCGAACTTTTGGCAAAGGCCTTGTGCAAACCGTTATACCTATTTCAGGAGAGGCCGCGTTGAAAATCACCACAGCGAAATATCTGGTGCCGAGCGGTCGTTCCATTCAGGATCCGCTTCGCTTTTTGAAAGATCCTGATGGAATTCTTTACAATGCCAACGACAAGGCCACTGCAGAGACAAAAACAGAGGAAATTTCTTTTCAAACCGAAAATGGCAGAACGGTTTATGCCGAACACGGAATCACACCTGACATCGTAATCAAACCAGACACGCTTTCCCAATATGAGATTGAATTGCTTCGCAAAACCATGCTATTTCAATTCGCAGTCATCTATGCGGCGCATCACCCTGATTTGCCCGAAGGGTTTGAAGTAACCGATGAAATGATCGAAGAGTTTAAAGAATTTCTGAAGGAAAAAGAATTTGCGTATAAATCTCCCGCTGAACAAGCCTTAAAGCAAATTGAGGAGATCGCAGCAAAGGAAGTTTATATCGCCTCCATTTCATCTTCCCTTGCCGAGATTCAGGAAATTATTGCCCTGCAAAAAGAAAACGCTTTTGCGGCGAGCAAAACATTTATTCAGGAAGAGCTAAAGCAGGAAATTTCCGCTAAAATTTGGGGCTCCAAAACAGAGTTTGAAGCTAACTTTCAAATTGATCCGGGCGTGCAAAAAAGTTTAGAACTTTTGCAGGACAGAGCGGCGTATGATAAAGTTCTGAAATTTAAAGAGTAGTTGCCCTATTCACTAAATTCATAAAACTGTCCATAGGCGCATTGTCTGGTTTGCCTTTGCTTGCAGAGCAAACAATTAGATTCAACCGGGGCTTTCGGCGTCGCCTTTTATTTTGTTTTAAAAGCGGCAAAATGCATTTCTCTACCAACGGAGAACGGAGGAGGAGATTTGTTCGACAAAGTAGCTTTCTTTCTAAATTCCCTCATCCGCGCCAACCTGTTTGGGGTTCATCCTTTCACGATAAACCCAGACAGCGGTTGGTCAAACTTATCACTTCGTTTCTTTCCCACCATTTCCGGCGCAAAAATTCACCGAGAGCAAATCGCCAAACCGGCATTGCAATTTGCAGGATTTACAAGCAATATTTGCTTAAAAAAATACTGCCCAACCAGACTATTCCTGAATGATTCCCCGCCTGGCGGCTGCGTCAGCGGCAATTTAATTTTCATTAGCAACCTGACGATTTATTAAGCTATGAGCAAAACGACACAAAAAACTTTTGTTCTCGACACCAATGTTATTCTGCATGACAGCTCTTGTATCTATCAATTTCAAGACAATGATGTGGTTATTCCAATTACGGTAATTGAAGAGCTTGATCAGTTCAAAAAGGGCAACAGCATTCTGAATTTTCACGCGCGCGAGTTTACACGCTCTCTTGACTTTTTAAGCGGCGACCGACTTTTTAACGGGGGTCTGCAGATTGGAGAAGACGGCGGTCGAATTAAAATCAAACTGGAAAACGAATTTCATCCGGATTTAAGAGCCAACTTTCCTACGAATAAACCTGACCATCATATTCTAAATACGGCCTATTGTCTCTCTCAGGAAGCTGACAGTGGAATGGTTATTCTGGTCAGCAAAGATGTCAATTTGCGGATGAAGGCAAAATCACTCGGTCTGCGCGCGCAAGATTATACCAGCGATTATGTGAAAGATTTGGATACGCTCTATAAAGGCAGCAGAACCATTGAAGAGGCTGACGACAAAGTAATCGATAAACTTGTGTGCGAACCATACGAAATGGACGCCTCCGATCTAAAAGTTGTTCCTCCGCTTAGGCCAAACGAATTTCTTGTTTTGCGCAATGAACAACGCTCTATTCTTGCATATTATAATCCACGATTAGAGAAAATTTGCCGCATTGACAAAGAGCAGTATTATGGCGTCGCGCCGCGCAATTCGCAACAAAATTTTGCCTTGCATGTACTCTCCAACCCGGAGATTTCACTGGTGAGCATTTCAGGAAAAGCCGGAACTGGCAAAACGCTGCTTGCGTTGGCCGCCGCTTTAGAAAATCGTAAAAAATACCGTCAGATCTATATTGCGCGCCCTATCGTGCCATTGAGCAACAAAGATATCGGCTATCTTCCCGGAGACGTCCAATCAAAACTGGGTCCATATATGCAGCCGCTGCACGACAACCTTGGCGTAATTCAAAACCAGTTTAAAGAAACAGACGCGAATCACACACGCATTAAAGATTTGCTTGAAGAGGAGAAGTTGGTCATTGAGCCATTGGCTTATATTCGCGGGCGCAGTCTGGTGAAAACCTATTTCATTATTGACGAAGCGCAAAACCTGACGCCCCACGAAGTAAAGACAGTTATCACCCGCGCGGGCGAAGACACAAAAGTCGTCTTCACCGGCGATATTTTTCAAATCGACCATCCTTACCTCGATAGTCAGTCAAATGGTTTGAGTTACCTGATATCGAAAATGCAGGGACAACAGGTTTACGCCCATATTGATTTGGAAAAGAGCGAGCGCTCGGAATTGGCTGAATTGGCCAGCAACTTGTTATAGCGCCGGGCTTTAAATCATTCAGGCTTTTCATTCCGCCTGAATTCCCCGAGATTGAGCGAGAAGGCACCATTCTTTTATTTCACAAGATTAATTTTTACGATGCTCCTGGATTGATTGCCAATTTGCAACTGCACCAGATAAATTCCGGAAGCCAGCGCTCGTCCGAAAGCGTCGCGACCCTTAAATTCGACATCATGCCAGCCACCAGATAAACCACTGATATCGACAATTGCGACCAATTGTCCGCGAATATTGTAAACCTTGAGCAGCATGGTGGCGCTCGCATCATTCTTGTGTACAAAAAATCGAATTCGTGTGGCAGGGTTAAACGGATTGGGATAATTGCCAACAATGAATGACGTTGTCGGCGCCAAAACACGAGCGTCTTTCTCTTTAATCGAGGTTGTTCCACCGCCATTATCATCATAGTCGGCGACATAGGCCGTATAACGGCAACGAATGTTGTATTTCAGGCTCAATTCGATAAGCTGGTCTTGCAATGATTGGTCTTCACCATAAACCTCTATCTCACGCTCAAGCGCGTCAATTGTCTCCTTTGCCCAGATAAATTCGGTAAAACGATCATTTTCACCCATTGCGGAAAAGTCAAGTTGGAAGTCAAACGCATTGACGCCCGAGGCTGAAGTTCCCGCTAAACTCATCGCTGCAATACCGGGGTTATCATACCTGCCGGTGATAAAAAAGTAAGAGCCGGCGTAAGTCGTCGGCGTTTTTTCAGGCAACGTCTGAGAAATGTTTACGCCGCCATATTCAATGCGCGTATCAGACAAAACAGGTTGACTGATTTTGTTGAAGATGCGATACATTTCTTCGACAAGGTTGTCGTCTTGCTCCAGGTAAGTGACAAAGCCATAGTTGAGCGCCGCTGTCATTTCGAGTGCTTGCCGACTGAGCTCCGACCCCATGCCAATCGGAAAAATACCCGCCCGATAAATGTTGTCCGCTTCAACTTTGCGCGGATAAACCGGGGTTCGCGAACCACTGAAAACGAGAATGGAATTACTGCGATTCGCGTCGCCAATTTGGCGCAAACATGCTTGCAAGCCAAAGTCAAGGCTTGAGCCTCCGCTGACGCTGACCGACGCCAGGAACGCCCTGGCTTGCTCTATCATTTCATCTGTTGCGCTTACCGGCCCAGCCTGCCAGCCAATTACAGAGTCATTAAATAAAATCAGATTAAACTCATCCTCCGCGGTCATTTCATCCAGAGCCCGTAAAATTGCGGCGATGCTTTGATTTAATTTATAACCAAACATGGCGCTGCTGTTTTCAAGCAGAAAAAAGATTCGTTTGGGCAAAATATTCTCTGAAATTTCCTGATTTTGCGGACGAACAAACAGTGAAAAGTGGCCGTTGGCGCTGTCATTGGCCACGGAGTAAAAATCGACGCCCAACGCTTCAGGATCTGTATGGTATGTGAAAAATAAATCTTCCGCCAGATAGGCTTTTGGTTTGAGCAATTCCAGCTGCAAGCTGTTATTTGAAGCGGATATGACGTTAAAATTTTCATTTCCTGGCATATCGTAATTGGTAATCGGTGAATTGGCCTCAACTGCAACGGAAAACTTCACATGTTCAAGTTGGTGGTTTACAAAATCAGCAGCCTGAAGCGGATATCGATAGTAGACCTCTCCACGGTGGTATTCACACAGGCTGATGTAATTGAATTGAATTTGTTGCGTAGCGCCCGGAGGAATGCCGCGCAAATGAATTTTGAGGCCGTTTCTGCCAATATATTTATCTAATACTGCAACAATTCCCCCTTCACCGGAGCCGGGATTTGGCGCCTGCTCGCGCACTTGTAAAACTGCGGTGTAAACCTGGCCGTCATACCAGTAATTAAAATTTGTTGCGCGGGCTTCCGGCGGCAGTGGAAATGAATAAACCGCATCAGTCGAGTCGGTTCCCTCATTGAGGAACTCCTGGTAGACTGTGGTTTCGGCAACCAATCCATGGATTGTTACTGATATTTCCGTAACCTGATTCCTTAAAAAATCTTTGGGATACTTTTCGTCAACCGGTGTCAGCAGCCCGTCAGCTTGAATAAGTGAGCTTAGGCCTAACGCCATTACAATGTATGCTATCGCAATTTTAAACATGATTGCCTCTCTTGTTTAACGCTTGCCCGTAACAGTTACGCGGCAAATAAATAGTTATTTACGGCGCAAGCAAGTTCTATGATAATTGTATGAAAAATATTACATCCTGCTCTACGTTTAATCTTTTTGCAAGCTCGGCCACTAAAAAACCCCTATTTCAAAAAAAGCATGCGTTGTGTTTGGCTGAACCGCCCGGCTTGCAAACGGTAGAAATAAATGCCGCTGCTCAAACCTTGCATATCAACGGTGAGACTGTGGTAGCCGGCCGTCCGGGCGCCATTTACCAGCGTTTTTACCCGTCGTCCGGCAGTATTAAAAATAGCAAGCTGCACCTTTGTCTGCTGCGGTAAATCGTATTGAATTGTCGTTGTCGGATTAAAGGGGTTGGGATAGTTTTGGCGCAACAAAAACGCTTCCGGTTTTGCTGAAAGATCAGCTGTCTTAACGGACGTGGTGAGAACAGACATTTTATACATGTATGCAGACCTGGAAGAAGAACCATTGCCATCAACATGGTTAGCAGCGCCGACGATAACATAGTCGCCGCTAATCGAAACGGAAGAGCCAAAAAAGTCACCCCTGACACCATCGCTGGCCGTCAACCTGACAACCTCAACCCAATCTTCGCCGCAATGCTCAAAAACGTAGGTGGAGCCGGAATTAAAGACATTGCCATCACCCCGAACAGGCGCCGACTATAGCATAGTCGCCGCTAATCGAAACGGAAAAGCCAAAATTATCATTTGCGGCGCCATCACTGGCCGTCAACTTGACAACCTCGACCCAATCTTCGCCGCGACGCTCAAAAACGTAGGTGGAGCCGAAACGCGAGCCATTGTCACCACCATACGTAGCGCCAACGATAGCGTAGTCGCCGCTGATAGAAACAGAATGGCCAAACCAGTCATTCTCGGCGCCATCGTTGGCAATGAGCTTCTGCAATTCCTGCTGCGTGTCGGGTTGCGTGTAAGACGGCGTGACGAACAAGCAGAACAAGAACAGGGAGCCAATAATTTTATTTGTTTGCATTGTCAATTTCCTTTAAAGATCTACGCGTAGATTTTTAAAATCTCTCGCTTCTTTGAGTGCCAAAGCGTCCTGATAGAATTGCAGCGTCTTCTAATCGTTGCCAACAACTTCATACTACAAACCTCGTATGAGTTTTTGTTCAAACTCACTTAAGATATAAAACCCTTGCCGACTCATTGTGTTTCCGGCCATTGATGTCCTGTAATGCCAGTCGCACAATATAAAACCCGGAACTAATATGGCGATTGCCGCTATTTCTTGCATTCCAGACGACTGATTTCGCAGCGCCGTTCAGGTTAAATTCCCTGACCAATTGACCAATTATGTTATAAACCTGAACCTTGCCGGTTGAAAAACCAGTCTTGTCCACCTCAAAAGTGATGGCGGGATTAAAGGGGTTCGGATAAAAATGTAAACGTTTCTCCGTTTTGGATAATTGTGATTCAGGGGTTACAATAAAAGTTTCTTTGCCGCCAAGACCTGCATAGCGCAGCGCGAGAACAACTTCTCGCGGTTCAGAATTTTCGTTGTTGGTTCGATAGATAAGCGAGTATAAATCCTGCGCCTTAATATTGGTTATGTCGAGTAAAATATCGCGAAAATTTCCATTGATGTTATAAAAGTTTCCGCCGGTGGGCAAAACAATCGGATTAAACCAATCGGTCTGCAGCTCGTCAAGACCAACGCCATGCACAGAAATACCCATTCCCAGCATCCTGTTTACAATTTGCTGTTTCGTGTAGTTAGTTTCCGGGTAAGGCTCGTCCGTAATCCAAATAATTGTTCTGCGGCTATTGAGGCGAAATGACAGCTCGGTTGCCCGATATAAAGCAGATGGAGAATCTTCAACGCCACCCCAGAGGGAGATGCCGGCCAGGCGCTGTTTTATCAATTCGATGTCGTTGGTGAAATCCCACACATCGTCTACGGTTGTGCTAAAGGTGACCACGCCTATTTGAAAGTCATAGCCCTTGTCTTGCAGGCTTGCGCCGAATTCAGTCAGGTTTTGCCTGACCTGTTCAATTTCATCGCCCATGCTGTGGCTTATATCAAGCACAAACACCACATCGGCAGAGCTGGCGCCGCCAATGGATGTTTTGGCAAAATTGAATTCTTCAATACGTTCTCCACTTTCATAAAGGAGGACGTTTTCACTGCCAAGATCCAAAATCCGACGATCCGATTCTTCAATTTCCGCCGAAAAAATTAATTCTATATCAGGAGAATTGGCAACATTAACTGAGTCGACAATAATGCGCAAACCGGTTTCCGAGACCGGCGTTGCGGGTATGAAAACATTTTTTCTGATGATGTCAGCGATTTCACCATTAAAAATCAATTCTGCCTGTAACGATTCAATCTTGTCATCATAAACCAGATTAGATTGCATCGCTATTTCCCGGCTGAAAATTTTTGGCAGGTTATTGATTGGGTAGTTTGTGTCAGAAATCAATATGTCCGGAGATGGTGTGACTTCAAGCATGGCATTTTGTATGCCGCCGCCGCTCAAATCAACAATTTCCATATACGTCTTAAATTCACGTGGAAACATCTGATTGGCCGGGAGAGCAAAAAAGCCGGGCATGTCCCAACGCAGAAAAACAGCACCGGAAAAGTCAGGTTCGACCAAGGCCAGGTTGAATGCCGCGACTGTATTTTGTCCGGGAGCAAGCGCAGCTTTTTGCCAATAAAATTTCAAATCAAGGTCATAAAGTCCGCGCGCAAATCCGGGTTGGTAGTCTGGCGAGGCATTGTTATAAAGATCGGGCCAGTTTGCGGCGAGCATCCGTTCGGCCGGCCTGTCTGGAAAACTGACCGCTATGCCAATCCCTTTTGCCCCGTCCTTTTTTTCCCAGAGCGTCAATGGAGCGGGCGAGAGAATGACCGTGTCGCGTTCAATTGCAGTTTCAGACATTTTGAGATGACCGTCTCCCCACTTGCCCAAAGCCGGGTCAAACACAATGCCCAGGGCAACATCGCGGCTTTCTGAGCCAATATTGCTCACTTGATAACGAAAGTCGACTTGCGCTGTTTCAGCATTCAATGTAATGGAGAAAAGCGCTTCAAAGTCGGCGTTGGATGCTGAAACTGACAGGCTGTTCCCATCAATGACCGGCGACGCCATGGCATCCGCCTTGAAATATTCATCAAGGCGGCGCCATGTGCCATCAACAGAGATTACCGGGTGGGAGGTCAAGGCGTACGGATGGCCAAAACTGATGGCGCATTTGTCATCAACAGCCAACGCTGAACGCCCGTTTGATGTGCCAATAGTAAAATAGGCGCCTGAAAGCATGGTCGCTTCAAGCCACTCATTTGACAGTTCCCGTCCTACGGTCAAAGAGGTTTTCACTAAAGCGCTTTGGCCGCCGCTTAGCTCATCTATGTCAAAGTTTTTTTTGTCCTTTGGAAAAACTGTCGTCGACAGCAGCAGGAGAATAATGCAATTGAAAATCGTTTTCATGACTCCTCCAAAAATTAATTTTGTCTATTGATTCAGGTTCAATCTATCTGATTAAGGTCATTTTTTTAACTTTACGGAAATTACCGATCTTCATCTCATAAACATAAATGCCGCTCGCCACAAGTCGTCCTTTCGAATCGAGACCGTTCCAGGTAACCGAGTGTTCTCCTGCGCCCTTTTCTTCCTTTAATAATACTTTCACCAAACGACCGGCGATGTCATAAATCTTGATGACAACCAGATGCAGACCCTGTGTTTCAGGTAGAGAAAAACGAATTTCCGTGCTTGGATTAAATGGATTCGGATAATTTTGATACAGGACAAAACTCTCCGGCAGATTTTCGTCTTTATTGTCTATGCCGGTTATGTCTCCATCGTTCTCGTCCGGGTCAATATACAAAGCAGTATAACGTGTTAGAATTTGAAAACGCAAGCTCAAATCAATCACCTGTTGCACCAGTTCATTCGTTTCGCCATATACATCGATTAAGTCGAGAATGTGATCGATTTTGGCTTTTGCCCAAATTCTCGGAACAAAGCGGTTGCCTCCCGTCATGTCGGAAAATTGAACTGTTTGCGAGTAAGTAAAGGGTTCTGCGGCTAATTCACCGTCTATTTTCACATTAAAGGCGCCGGAATTTTTATACAAGCCCATGTATAAAATTTGACTCCCCCAGAACAAATCGGGCAGCGCCTTTGGATATTGATCATACATGGTCAGTCCTTCAATGTCAATGCTGATATTTTTCAAAACCGGTTTGGAAATCCGTTGAAAATGTTCGTTAACCACAAGCGCAATGCTGTCGTCGGAAGTAATAAATCGGGCAAACCCGTTGTTTTCTTTCGAAATTTGGCGCAAAAGTGAATGGCTGACATCGTCGCCGACGCCAAAAGAAAAAATGCGAACATCGGCCACGTTGTTGCGTTTTGTCCGCACAATAATGGAGTCGACTGTTGTTTCTCCCCATGTCGGCAGGCCATCGGTAAGAAAGATTAGATTGTTGGATGTTTGCTGGCTATACGATTGCTGTAATGAAGCGGTGAGGGCTTCATCAATATTGGTAAGACCAAGCGCATGGAGTTGCACAATGAACTCATGAGCCGCGTCTATATTGGTCGCATCCGCTGCGGCAAGATCCGGTTTAAATTTATGGACAAACGTGCCAAACGTCACAATATTGAAACGGTCACGCGGATTGAGCAAGTCGATAAATGTTTCCATTGCCTGTTTAGCCTGCGCCATCCGCTCTCCCTCCATACTTGAGGAAACATCGACGGCAAAGATGATCTCTTTTGCAATAATTTTGCTGTTCGGCACGCTGTCAGGCGGTGTCAGCCAGAGCGCGAAAAAACTGTCCGTCCCAAACGAGTCCGCTGCAACCGGTGTGTAAACGAGGTGGTTGACATCAAAATCTTCGCGAGCCAACTCATAATTTACAGTCATATCTTTGTCAGGATAAAAATTTTCATCGCCGAATCGCAAAGTGTAATGACCCTGTGAAATTGCCAGAATTTGAGTTGCGGTAGAATTTGCATGGGTGGGCGAAGAGAAACTTTTAAAAGCGCCCGCTGTTTGCGCATTCAACTCAAGAGATACAACTTCAAGCGGTTTCGACGAAAGTTCAAGGGTGTTCAGGCGATACATGTATGAAATTTTACCAAAATCCATCGTTAACGGCTCGACGTATGTTATTTCGGTATGGACTTCACTAAGGGGATTGATGGGGACAATGCTTAATCGAAATAAGTTGTCGCCCATATACTCCAAAAGGGCTGGATCCAGCCATTGCCTGAGTTTCTCATTGTAAGCATTTCTCGCCGCCTGCAATTCTCTTACCTTCGCAACAAATCGAACGCCGTTTACCCAATAAACCAGTTCCGTAACCATTGCGTTTTCAGGCAAAGGAAAAATAAAAACAGCCTCGACCGATTGATTCATTTCATTGAAAAAGACCTGGTCGACATGCGTTACAGCAATTTGTTCATGGATGTCAGCGGTGATTGTCATCGACTTGATCCACATTTTATTATATTCCTGGTTGCTCCCTCGCGACCTTGAGAAAAGACCGCCTGTGGCGTGGGTTTCATTAGGGACGCAGACAATTGCCAAGAGCATTGGCAGCAGAAAGAAACATTGTCGCAAAGTTTTCATCGTAATTGCCTTTTATTTAAGAATGATATTAACGTGATATGATTAATGACGCGTCACGCAACTCATGTGCCACTTTTCCTGATTTTTTTTTACGGGTAATGACCGGAAAAATGAAAGAAAACGAAGCGGAGAGCCTGATTTATTTTGCAAAATATGCACTGCTTCTTGCATAAAATGCGGATGCACTTTTTTAGATAAATAGAGACGCCTTGCTTCGATTCAAATAGCCAACTCATTTTGAGCGCCCGTTCTCAAGCTCCAAAGCGCCATACTGTCGAACAAAATCAGCTCACATTTTATGGCGCCGCCAGCTACGGGACTGTGTCGGGCAGGCTCTTGTTTGTAATAGAACAAAGGCAAAATTAAATAGATCTTGCATTTATAGCGCATCTTGGATATATTTGGAGTCGGTTTTTTTGTGTCGGCTATTTATGGTATTTTAATGGCGCATTCGTCTAGTGGCCTAGGACGCCGGCCTCTCACGTCGGTAGCACGGGTTCGACTCCCGTATGCGCTACAAAGTTTAATTTGCGCCCGTAGTTCAATTGGATAGAACGCTTGGCTACGGACCAAGAGGTTAGGGGTTCAAGTCCTCTCGGGCGTACTAATTTTTTACTTGCCTGGACAACCTTCTTTTGAACTTGACGACTCACGAATCTATTATGGAAAAAGCATATCGTGAGGCCGAAAAAGCTTATCAGGCGGAGGAAGTTCCCATAGGAGCAGTAATTGTAGCGGAAGGTAAAATAGTCGGCAAGGGTTACAATATGGTCGAGTCACTTCAAGATCCGACTGCTCATGCCGAAATGATTGCCATTACTGCGGCAGCAAATTCCCTTAACAGTTGGAGGCTTGATCACGCAGTTCTTTATGTAACTAAAGAACCGTGCCCAATGTGTGCCGGGGCAATATATTTAGCGCGGATTCCCCAAGTGGTGTTCGGGGTCAGCGATTCAAGAATGGGAGCATGTGGAACTGCGCTTGATGTTTTGCAAAACCCCCATTTACACGCCTCGGTGACAGTTACGCAGGGAATTCTGGAGACAAAATGCCTTGGTATTTTGCAAACTTTTTTTCAGCAAATACGTGAAAAAAGTAAAAAACCGGAGAGGTGACCGAGTTGGTCGAAGGTGCACGACTGGAAATCGTGTGTGGGGTTTCAGCTCCACCGAGGGTTCGAATCCCTCCCTCTCCGCCATACAAAAAAATCTGACGTATGCGTCAATTAAGTGTTAAAAAATTCCGGCAACCCCATGTATGGAGCCAGATTTAAAAGAAGTGCTCATTTAGGTTTTATCATGCTTTGGCCGGGTTTACATTATCAAGAAAAAATGGAGGCGCTATATGAACCAAAAAACAGTTAAGTTGCTTAGAGCCTACGCTCAACATACAGGGCAAAAAAAGGACACCTTGAAAAAATGGTGGAATTCATTGGCCTGGACTGAAAAAACGGTAGAGCGCAGAAGGATTAAATCAGAACTTACAAGCGCAGAGTAATTTTTTTCCGGAGAGGTGCCGGAGCTGGCTTAACGGGGCGGTCTCGAAAACCGTTGTGGCTTCGCGCCACCGGGGGTTCGAATCCCTCCCTCTCCGCTCGCAAACGTTTTTTTGAAAGGTCGTAATAAACGGCCAAGAACACGAAATTTATCATATTAAATTTCGAAAATTTAGTCGTTTTACCGAAGAGCGTCGACAAGGCTGAAATAAACAGCGTTGATGGTCAAGCCCTTCGCAATGGGATGATGCCCAACCCCGTCAGGACCGGAAGGTAGCAGCGGTAAGCGTTCAAACCATGTGCCGAGGGGATTTTGGCTGGAGTTGTTTATTTCAGCCATGTCGATGTTCGGAAAACGACGCAGCCTTTATTTTGTAATTAGGCATAACACCCAGGCTTGGAGTCAGCAATGTCTTACGTTGTTTTAGCCAGAAAATGGCGTCCGATGAAGTTTGAGGAAGTCGTCTCTCAGGATCACGTTTCCACAACCCTTAAAAATGCTATTGAAAATGATCGCCTTGCATCGGCATATATTTTTTCCGGGCCGCGCGGAGTCGGAAAAACAACCACTGCGCGTATCTTTGCCAAAGCGATTAATTGCGACAACGGTCTGACATCGTCTCCCTGCAACACCTGCGTAACATGCTCTGAAATAACCGCCAGCCGCAACCTGGATGTTTTTGAAATCGACGGCGCGTCAAATCGCGGCATTGACGAAGTCAGAAATCTGAGAGAGAATTTACGTTATGCCGCCTCAAAAGGTAAGCACAAGATTTATATTATCGATGAAGTCCACATGCTTACAACCGAGGCATTCAACGCGCTCTTGAAAACTCTGGAAGAACCGCCTTCACGGGTTCTTTTTATCTTCGCCACAACTGAATTTCATAAAGTGCCCGCCACCATATTGTCCCGTTGCCAACGGTATGATTTTCGCCGAATACCAACGTCTGAAATAGCGGATAAACTTCGCCTTATCTGCGATGCGGAAAAAATCAAAATAGACGATGAATCGCTCTTCCTGCTTGCGCGAAAAGCCGACGGTAGTCTGCGGGACAGCCAAAGCTTGCTCGATCAGGTAATTTCATTTTGCGGCGCCGAAGTCAAGTTTTCCGAGCTAACCGATCTTCTCGGCGTCATCAATTTTGAACTTTTTTTCGAATGCTCAGATATTATTGCCGAAAAGAATGTTGGACAGGGGCTTCACCTTGTAGAAAAGATTTTTACACATGGTTATGACATGGCTGAATTTTTATCCGGGTTGGCCGAGCATTTTCGGAATATGCTGATTGTCAAGGCAACCGGTGAAACCACGCTGATCGAGGGTTTAGACGCTTATAATGAACGATACAAAAAGGCAATTGACCTCTTTTCTGAAACGGATCTACTTCGTCAAATTCAAATGGCAACAGAGTCGGCTTATCAGGTAAAACGGAGCACGAACCCAAGACTTCACCTTGAAATGGCTGTCATCAAAATGATCAAGATGGATAAAAGTGTGGAATTGGGCGAGCTTCTAGCTTCTCTGAAAAGTCCCGGCGGCGGCGCAGTTCCGGCAATGACTTTACCCTCCTCCGAGGGCAAGCTCGACGCTGATAAAACACCACCCGTGAAAGCGTCCAAAGCATCAACTAGCGGCTTGGTTACCGTGAAGCAGATCAAAAATACAATTCAAGATGAACAGCCGGAAGATGTGTCTTCTGAGCAACAAAACAACTCCCTCAGCAAAGTGAACGACGAGTCGGAGCCAAGTCCTGTCTCTTCCGAAGAAGAAGCGGTTGCGCTGGAAAAGATTAAATCCGAATGGAATAAGATAGTCGATGATGTAAAACAAAAGAAAATACATTTAGGTTCTTTTTTAAATGAAGGTTTCCCAACCGCTTTATCAAACAACACCCTTGAAATATCATTTGGCAAGAACAGCGGGTTTCATCTCAATATCGTTGAACAAAACAAAAGCATCGTAAAGGAAGTGATCGGTTTGATAACGGGGTTTAACCTTGCGGTGCAATGTCACAAGAATGAGAGTGAAACTTTCCCGAAAGTATTAGACAAAAAACCAATTGAAGCGCCCCCGGTCTTGAATAGCCCGCCTGAAGTTGAAGTGAAATCCGGTCATGAGTCCAATGACTATGATGCGCTGCAAATTCCGGTCATTCGAAAAGTTATCGATATTTTTGATGGCGAGTTGGTTAATGTTGACCAATAAAGTAGAATTGTTTTTAGCAGTTGTTTAGAGTAAACCATAGGAGTTTGAAATGGCTAAAATGGGAATGGGCGATCTTTTAAAGCAAGCCCAGAAAATGCAGGAAAATATGCAAAAGGCTCAGGAAGAGCTCGCCGAACTTGAAACAGAAGGCAGCTCTGGCGGCGGCATGGTTACTGTAACGGTTAACGGTAAACAAGAAATTGTAGGGCTGAAAATTGCCAAAGAAGTTGTAGATTCGGAAGATATTGAAATGCTTGAAGATTTGGTATTGGCGGCGGTAAACCAGGCTCTTGAAAAATCTCAGGAGATGGCCAGCCAGGAAATGAATAAAGTAGCTGGCGGTATGATGCCGCCCGGCTTCAAACTTCCAGGCATGTAAGTCTTTCGCCAGAGACCTAACTCAAACCTGATGCAATATTCCTCGGTCTCAATGGAACGCGCTATTTCGGAGTTATCCAAGCTCCCCGGAATAGGCAGAAAATCTGCGCAGAGATTGGTTTTTCATTTGCTGAAACAAACGAATGCTCAGGTTCAACAATTAGCTGAAGCGCTGGTTACTTTAAAACAGAACATTCATTTTTGCTCTATCTGTTTCAATATAACCGAAACGGACACATGCAATCTTTGCAACAGTGGGAAAAGAGACAAAAGTATCATCTGCGTTGTTGAAGAAGCAAACGATGTGCTCGCCTTGGAACGAACCGGAGAATACAATGGGCTTTATCATGTTTTGGGCGGTGTATTATCGCCGTTAGAAGGCGTCGGCCCTGATGATTTACATATTAAGGGCTTGTTAGAGCGCATTCACGGTGATTCACTTGAAATTATCATTGCAACCAATCCAAACACCGAGGGCGAGGCAACGGCTTTGTACCTCGAAAGATTGCTTCGTCCGCTTGAAGTAAAAATGAGCCGCATTGCGCGTGGTTTGCCAATGGGAAGCGATCTTGAATATGCTGATGAAGTAACGCTTGCACGGGCGCTTGAGGGTCGGGTTTTACTATAACTTGCCATATCTCGCAAAGGTAGCAGTTTTGTCCTTAGCTAATCAACTTACAATCCTCCGAATGTTATTGACGCCGATTTTTGCAATATTCCTGGCGCTCGACGATGTTGTCTGGCAATATGTTGCGCTGGCTATTTTTATCGTGGCCTCCGTCACCGACTGGTATGATGGATATGTCGCCCGCAAAACTGGCACAACCACCCTGATGGGGAAATATCTAGATCCCCTTGCTGATAAAATGCTCGTCTCCACCGCTTTTGGGATTCTGGCTTATCTCGGATATCTGCCGCTTTGGATGTTTCTTGTCATGGCCTGTCGAGATCTTGGAATTACAGGTCTTCGCGCCTATGCAATTAAAGAAAAAGTAAATTTTGAAACCAACGTAATAGCAAAGTGGAAAACCGCGTCTCAAATGATTGCCCTTTATTTGTTGCTGTTGTGGACAATTATCTCCAAACAGTTCGCCAACGACCCCACTTTCATAAACTTTAAAAAAGTAACGGATAACACCAGTTTTTTTTGGTCGCTAATGTTTTTCGTTACAATTTATACGGCTCTAACCGGCATCATCTATCTTTTTGAAAATAGACTTCTTTTAAGAAAATTCACGCTGGCCTGCTACCGCGTCCTGACACCGTCAAAATGAATCTCTTCGCCCGAATAGTAGCGACTGGTTTTTTTTCAGGATATGCGCCGAAAGCTCCGGGAACGGCAGGCAGTTTGCTTGGCGCGCTTTTGTACTGGCTAATTCCCGGCGCAAATTCGCCAGCTTTTCTCCTCATTATCATCCTGACGCTTCTAATCGGCGCCTGGGCTGCCACCAGAATTGAAAAACTCTCCGGTCAAAAAGACAACCAAATCATTGTAATAGATGAAATTGCAGGCATTTTCATCACACTTTTTATGTTTGAAAAATCGCTGGGTTGGACGATGTTGGCTTTCGGACTGTTCCGTTTTTTTGATATTTTTAAATTTACTCCCGCCAGGCAACTAGAGAAAATCCCAAAAGGTTGGGGGGTGATGTTAGATGATGTCGTTGCCGGCCTTTACGCATTTCTGTCGCTTCGTCTCATCCACTGGATATATCTAAATATTTCATGAAAGCTGAAATTATATCTGTCGGTGATGAGCTGCTCATCGGACAAACAGTGAACACCAACGCCACATTTATTGCCCGTGGCTTAACCAAGATTGGTATTGAAGTTGTTGTTGTCACGACAATTGGCGATAAGGCGAAAGCTTTGACTGAAGCGCTCGCCACAAGCCTGGCACGCGTCGATGTCGTGGTTATGACTGGCGGTCTCGGTCCAACTCATGACGACATCACCAAAAAAGTCGTTACTGATTATTTTGGCGCCACTTTGCAAATGGACAGTGCTGTTTTTGAGCAATTGAAAGAGAGATTCAACAAACGCGGAATAAAAATATCAAAGTTGAATGAAGATCAGGCTCTTGTTCCAGACAAGGCCAGGGTTTTGCCAAATCCGCTGGGAACTGCTCCGGGACTAATATTTGAGGAGCAAAACAAGCTTTGTTTTATTCTTCCCGGTGTGCCGTATGAAATGGAAGAAATGTGCGAGCAGACCCTGTTTCCCATGCTGCTTAAAAAAAGTGGGCGAGTCAATTTACAGAAAACCATTCGCACCACAAATATTTCGGAGTCGGCTCTTTTTGAGAAAATTGGAGATATAGAGCAGGTCGAGCAATTTGCAAAAGTTGCATTTTTGCCAAAGGCGGCTGGCGTTGATATTCAACTAAAAGTGTCTGGCGATAATGCTGCAGATTGTCATAACCGGTTGCAGAAAGGTCTGAACCTGGTCGAAGACAAGATTTTTAAGTATATCTATGCCTACGACGAGCAACCATTGGAAGAGGTTGTCGCAGACTTGTTGTTGAAAAAAAAGAAAACGCTCGCGACTGCCGAGTCCTGCACCGGCGGAACATTGGCAAACCGTCTAACCAATGTTTCAGGCAGTTCAGGCTTTTTCGAAAGAGGGATTATCGCTTACAGCAATAAGGCCAAGATGGAATTGCTCGCTGTTCCGGAAGGCTTGATCAATAAACATGGCGCAGTTAGCGCAGAAACCGCTGAAGCAATGGCCTTTGGAATCCGCAAAATGGCCAACGCTGATTTTGGTCTGTCAACCACTGGCATTGCCGGCCCGACCGGAGGTTCAAAAGAAAAACCGGTCGGGTTAGTTTACGTTGGTATTGCAACAAAGACACACGTTAAAAGCAGACGGTTTATATTTAGCGGCGTCCGGCTTATCAATAAAGATCGCGCGGCTCAACGCGCTCTGGCTTTGCTGAGAGAAATGATTGAAGCATAGCTAAGGGTTCAGGTCAAAATAATATTACCATGAAAATCTTGAATTATGAGTTCAGATGGAGTGGAAGATGGCAAGTTTATTTCGATCAAGTGCCTAACTCTTATTTCTCTTGATAATACGGATTGTCTCCGCCGGCATGATCAGTGATATCCAATACGCCTTTTAATTCCGGGACGGCTTCCTTGATCATCACCTCAACGCCTTGTTTTAATGTGACATCCACCATTCCACAACCCTGGCAACCGCCGCCAAAACGTAAATAAGCCACATCATCCCGCACCTCCACCAGTGAGACAAAGCCGCCGTGGCTGCGAATCGCTGGATTTACCCGGCTTTCCAGCACACTTTGAACTTTCTCAGCCATGGGGCCGGTTGGTTTTACAGAACCAGCCTTTGGGTTGGTAATTTTGAACCCAGTCTCGTTTAAACCGCTGACATAATCTACGATTGCTCCTTCAATAAAAGGGGCGCTTTGCGGATCGATATGAACCTCGAATTCATCAAATTTAATCGTTTGGTCATCGCTTGCTTTGGTGCCAGGCGCAACAAAAGCAAGTCCATATTCGACAGACATGGGAGACATGCCCTTGTTTGCGGTTACGCGCAATCCATAACCGGATTTGTCTTCATTATCCAGAATGGAAAAAAGTTTTTCTTTTGCTGCATCGGTAATTGTTAACATTTTTTTACTCCGTGCGTGTTTTCAACTTTACTATAAATAGATAATAAGCATAGAAACTAACCGCCGATATGGTACATTTCCACTCTTTTTATTGTTTTTTCATCAGAAGGTTCTGAACGTGACTCAGAATAGCGATCACTACGTTTTACCCAGCATTTTCTTAATATTTCAAGCAAAGAGTCATCCGAGATTTGACTGCGCAAAGCAGGTCTCACATCAAGACCGTCGCTTGAAAAGAGGCATGTATATATTTTCCCGTCCGCAGACAATCGCACACGTGTGCAATCACCGCAAAAGGGGTTTGTTACGGAGGCGATTATGCCAAATTCTCCGGCGCCATCTTCATATTGAAAGCGGTTGGCCACTTCCCCTGGATAATTTTTTGCCATTGCCTTTGCAGGAAATCGCTGATCAATTGTATCCAAAATCGTTTTGGCTGAAACCACTTTGTCCATACGCCATTGGTTTAGGGTTCCGACATCCATGAATTCGATAAAGCGCATAGTCAATTTTTTCTCGCGCGCAAAATGAGCGAGGGCAAGAATTTCATCATCATTTACACCACGTTGCACAACGCAGTTGAGTTTAATTGAATGAAAACCGCATTCAAGCGCTGTGTCAATACTTTTCAATACCTGAGCATGTTGCAGTTGCTGACCAGCCATTTGCTTGAATTTTTGTGGTATTAGCGTGTCGAGGCTAATGGTTAACCGGTTCAGTCCGGCCTGATGTAACAGTGAAAGCTTTTTATTGAGAAAGTAACCGTTTGTAGTCATTGCAATATCATCAACGCCGTCAATACCAGCTAAAACTTTGATCAGTTGTTCCAGCTCCTGGCGCAACAGCGGTTCGCCGCCGGTAATTCTGATCTTGCGCACGCCGAGTTTGACATAAAGCCTGGCTATCCGGACAATTTCTTCAAAGGAGAGTATTTGATTGCGTGGAAGAAATTTGTATGAATCACCAAATACTTCTTCCGGCATACAATAATTGCAGCGGAAATTGCATTTGTCAGTTACGGAGATGCGTAAATCACGAAGGGATCGATTTAATTTATCGGTTGGCATATCTGCTTATAAGTTCAAAAAAAGACGCTCTTTACTGTTCTCCATCACGGATTGGTTGGCCGAAGTTCAATTTCGCTTACCATTGCTCTTTGAGGAAGTTTGATAGCTGTCATTATTGTGTCGGCCACATCTTGCGGCTTAAGGACTTTATCGCGTTTTGGGTTTGGCAGAGATGGGTGCGCAAAAAAATGTGTGTCCACCGAGCCGGGACAAACAACGATGGTTCGAACGCCATTTTCTCTCTCTTCCAGCATCAGGCACTTTGACAAAGCCATGACGCCCCACTTTGTTGCGCAATATCCGGCGCCGCCGGCAAAGGTATTCTTACCGGCCAGGGAAGAAATGTTGACAATAACACTTTCCGATTTCCTTTTTAAATGGGGCAAAGTCTCTCTGATGCAGAGAAACATGCCGCGCAGGTTGGTCTCAAACATTTCATCCCAATCCTTGCTCGTCAGCTCTTCAATGCGCCCGAACCTGCCCAATCCGGCATTGTTTATAAGAATATCAACGCCGCCCAACTTGGCCGCGACTTCACTTATGGCGTTTTTAATCAAACTTTCTCGAGACAGATCGATTGTTATCGGCAATGTTTTATTGCCATAATTGCTTGCTTCCCTTGCAAGTAAATCAAGATCTTTTTTGTTTCTCGACAGAATTGCCAGACTCGCGCCTTCCTTTGCCAAAGCCATGGAAATCGCCCGACCGATTCCTTTTCCTGCTCCGGTTACCACGGCGACCTTATTTTTTATATCCATTATCAAATAATCCAAATTCTAATCATATTACTACAAGATAATTAAACGGAATGTATTTACCAATATAAGAAAGATGACACGACGCATATATAACTTGATTAAAGCCGTTTTGAGAATCTTGGCAACTTAGATATAGAAGTTATGACTGTGATTTTCCCAAAAAAAATCATTGCAGTTCTGTTTATATTTCTGGATTCATAAAAAAACTTGATACGCCCAACCTCTGTTGTACTTTTCGCACTATAAACAACAACAAAACATGAGGTTATCGAGCAACGCGAATACTAACACAATTTTCAGTCAAATGCCAGAAATTAATTCACTACAGGATTTCCCAAAAGTCGCTGCTCAGCGCAAAGGCGACCACCCCCGGTTTATAAACAGACGCCTTGACTTTATCGAGAATTTTGTCCTCAACGCAATCGATTTCAGCAAAAACTCCCGGAGGGAAATTATGCATTAAACCGCCAATTCAGCGCCCGCAACGTCGCGTCCGCTTCACAACATTCCTTCTTGCAAAAATAGGCTCGAAAGTCTATATTCATTTCAATTTAAATACACATCACGGATTTTCCACGGAAGGAGCAAACATTGTCATTTTTCGAAGCTGCGCTACTGGGACTTATTCAGGGATTGACCGAATTTTTGCCAATCAGCAGTTCAGGCCATCTGGTTCTGGGTCAAGCAATTTTAGGTATTGAAGTTGAAGGCATTGCCTTTGAAATATTTGTTCATTTTGGCACACTGCTGTCGGTGGTCACCATTTACAGAAAAGAGCTTTTTGCAATGTTTGCTGAATGCTTAAAATTTCTCTTTGGTAAAAAAGCGCCTTTGGAAGCGCAAACAACAAACTATCCCAATGGTGTAAAAATGCTGTTTTTTATCATTCTGGGCGTTGCGCCAACAGCGGTTCTCGGCATTTTATTTAAAGATTTTTTTGAAAGCGCCTTTTCAAGTCTGACTATTGTTAGCGCCTCACTTATTTTTACCGGAACGATGCTTCTCTCAACGCGTTTCATTCGCAAAAGCAGTTCACCATTAACACCTGTGAAAGCATTCTTCATCGGTTTGGCGCAGGTCATCGCTTTTTTTCCCGGTGTTTCACGGTCTGGCACAACGATAACCGCAGGGCTTTGGTTTGGGGTTGAACCGGAAGATGCGGCGCGATATTCATTTATGTTGGCAATTCCACTAATTTTAGGGGTCACTTTGCTGGCTGGAATCGACCTAATCGAACAACCGCCGCCGTTAGAACAAATCTTTCAATATGCAGTTGGCGCGCTGATGTCTTATCTGTCAGGTTTATGGGCAATAAAATGGTTAATTGGCGTAGTCCAGGGAGGCCGTTTTTCCCGCTTTGCATACTACTGTTTCGCTGTAGGAGGTGTTGGTTTAGCTTACCAGCTACTTTAATTTTACTGAAAAGCATGAGAGGGATATGAAGAAAGCTGAATTTTTTTCCTCACGATGGGCTTTGATTTTGGCGGCTCTCGGTATGGCGGTTGGAACCGGCAACATTTGGCGTTTTCCAAGAATCGCAGCACAAAACGGCGGCGGTTCTTTTTTGATTCCCTGGGTCATATTTCTCTTTCTCTGGTCTATTCCACTGCTCATTATCGAGTTCGCAATTGGCAAAGAAACCCGGCGCGGCGCGGTTGGCGCATTCGGCAAACTCCTCGGCGAAAAATATACCTGGATGGGCGCCTTTGTGGGTTTCTGCACAATGGCAATCATGTTTTACTATTCGGTTGTCATGGGTTGGTGTGTGAAATATTTCACCGCCTCCATTCTTCCCAATGCAAATACATTTGCAGACACCCAGGCTTTCTGGGACAGTTTTACCGGCGGCATCCAACCGCTCTACTTTCATTTGTTTGCGATGATCATCGGGTCATTCGTTATCTACAAAGGTGTTGTGACGGGAATTGAGCGAGCGAATAAAATCTTAATTCCACTGCTCTTTGGCCTTTTAATCCTTGCAGCCATTCGCGCCTTAACCCTACCCGGCGCAATTGACGGCCTAAATTTCCTTTTCGAGCCCAAATGGGAATATCTTCTCAATTATAAAACCTGGCTTGAGGCCTTATCGCAATCCGCATGGTCTACTGGCGCGGGATGGGGTCTAATGCTTACTTACGCCGTTTACATGCAAAAGAATGAAGATATTGTTCTCAATTCATTTGTCGCCGGACTTGGCAACAATTCAGCTTCTCTTCTGTCCGGAATCGTCTTATTTGCAGCAGTTTTCTCCCTGGCGCCTGAACTTGGAATAGAGCCCGCCGTCGCCCTTTCTGATTCCGGCCCGGCTTCAACCGGCATGACTTTCATCTGGATTCCAAGACTGTTTCAGGCCATGCCACTTGGCGGCCTTTTTATGGCAATTTTCTTTTTGGCTTTGATGACAGCGGCCTTATCATCATTGATCGCAATGATCGAATTCTCCACACGAATTTTTATGGATGCAGGTCTGGAACGGAAATCAGCGATATTCATGGTGGGAGTCGGCGGCTTTTTGCTGGGAATTCCTTCCGCTTTAAACATCAATTTTCTCGGAAACCAGGATTGGGTTTGGGGGTTAGGTTTAATGGTGAGCGGTATGTTTTTTACATTTGCCGCCATCAAATATGGCGTTGATAAAATGCGCACGCAACTGATCAACACAGAAGGCAATGATCTGCGCGCCGGAAAATGGTTTAACATCATCGTTACTTTTATTATACCCATCGAATTTATCGTTCTAATCAGTTGGTGGTCCTGGCAGGCGATCACTTTGTATGACCCGAAAGGCTGGTGGAACCCATTCCATACATTTAGCCTTGGCACATGCATTTTTCAATGGGGAATTGTTATTTTGCTTTCTATCTTGTTAAACCGGTGGTTGTTTAAACGGAGCGCGCAGGAAAGTTGAAATTATACACAGACTTCATTTTTCCAAACAGGGAGAAGATATGAGCGGTGTATCTATTATTGTAATGATCATTATTATCACATTAGTTTGGGGCGGTTTCGCATTCGCATTGAAATCAGCCATTTCCAAAGAATCTAAGAAAAAAAATAAATGACATACCTCGAATTCATCAAATCATTTAATAAAAAGGCAATCGAAAATTCGTACCTGTTAACAGGTGCCGAAGACTATTTAATTGAAGATTGTCTTCAAAAAATCACCCATGAAGTGATTTCACCAGACACGCGTGAATTCAACCTTGACGTTTTTTACGCCGGTCAGGCTGACGCGGGACAAATTCTCGACGCGGCGAGCGCATATCCAATGCTTTCCGATTCCAGGCTGGTGGTTGTGAAAAATTTCAACAAAATGGCGCCATCCGGCGTTGAAGCCATCGCAAAGTATTTAAAAAAACCGGCGCCAACGACCAAGCTCGTTCTGGTCTGCGAAAAACTTGGGGGACGCGCCAAGGCTTACACTTCCATTAAAAAAAGCTCCTGTTTTGTCGAGTGCAAAACACTTTACGACAACCAGATCCCTGACTGGATCAAAAATTTCATCCAAAAACAGGGATTGGCAATCAGCTATAACGCATGTCTGCTTATCCAGGCGCATGTCGGCAATAACTTACGAGCGCTGGCAAATGAAATAGATAAAATTAAGCTGAATATTTCCGGCGAAAAAATAGAAGAAGAGGATGTGCAGCGCGTTGTGGGATTTTCAAGAAGTTTCAGCGTATTTGAACTGAATGACGCGCTCGGCAATCGACAAAAAAGCCAGGCGCTAACAATTTTAAACAAGATGCTGGAAAGCGGTGAGTCGCATACGGCAATACTCGCAATGGTTTCCCGACATTTTATCACCTTATTAAAAGTAGCCGGAGCGGCGACACAAGGTAAAAGTCAGGGGGAGATTGCCTCACTGGCAGGAATACCGCCGTTTTTTGTACAAAAAACCAAAGCAATGGCGATCAAATTTAAGCGACAGGAGTTTGAAGAGATCTTTAACGTTCTTCTTGAAACCGATCTGACTTTAAAAACAAGTCAGCAAAAGCCTATAATCGCCCTGCAAACCATGGTCTTAAAAATCTTAAAATAATGAATAAACTCATTCATGGCATCGGAACTTTCGGAAACCCGCATGGTTGAAGACTTCGGTAAAACATCCGGCTCTTCGGAACAACGCTCGCAAACCGGCAAAGGTCCGTCAGATGAAGATCTGATCGAACGTTTTCAAAATGGTGATTTGTACGCTTATGATCTGATAGTGAAGCGTTACAAAGACCAACTGCTCAATTTCGTTTACCGTTTTGTCGGCAACCAGGAGGAAGCGGAAGACATTGTTCAGGAAACTTTTCTTCGGGTCTATCGAAAACGGCATGCTTACAAACGTGTGGCGAAATTTAGCACATGGATTTACACCATCGCCGGCAACTTATCGAGAACAGAATTACGACGTCGAAAAAGACGAAAACTTTTTTCAGTCTCAGACCTCGGCTTTGAAGATAAAGATTTCGAAATCACTGATGGCGGCCGCAACCCGGAGATGCAGGCTGACAGCGCCATCAAAGAAGAAATTATTCATGGCGCAATCAGTAACCTCGCCATAAAGTTCAGAGAAGTGATAGTGTTGCGAGATGTTCAGGAACTCTCTTACGAAGAGATAAGTAAGATTCTAAAAGTTCCGATCGGAACTGTAAAATCAAGAGTAAACCGAGGTCGAATTCGACTTCAAGAGCAACTTAAGCATCTCGTTAAAAAGAAATAGTTTCAACAAAATCTGCCGAAATATTATTATGCAAAATGTCAGAACGGAGAAAGGCGCCTATGAACGATTGGATACAACTTAGGTCTGATATTCTAGATCATGTCGACGGACTGCTGTCCATCGAAAAAAGAAAAAAAATTACAAAAATTATTGATGAAGACCCGAAAGCGCGAGAATTTTACGAAGAAACCGCAAAGCTGCGTGAAACATTAAAAGGCTTGGCACCGATAAAAACTTCAAGCAACTTCGACCTATTGCTTAGAAGTCGCATCCAAATGGAAAAGAGTATGAACAAACGTTTTTTGTTCAACTTTTCCAATCAATCATCAGCTATTTTTGCTGTGGCTGCAATTGCAATTCTGGCTTTTTTCTTAGCGCCGCATTTCATTGAAAATAAAACCGACAAAAATATTTTTTCTCAAAAGCTCGAACCGTTAACCACCAAACAGGCTCTGGCTCCGTCCCATCAGGCACCCACGTCAAAACAATCGATTTATTATCCAACAGATCAGTTAATCTCAACTTCTCGAGGCGCCGCAATAAACTCAAAATCCTTAAATCTAAGAAACACTCGCTCTGACTCGCTGCAACGAAAACCAGACGATCCAAATATTCACACTGTTGACATCGAATTTTAATGGATCCAGGTATCTGAAATTTCAAATGAACCTTTCACTATATGCCGGCGGTATTGCGCTACTTTTCTCACAAATCACCCTTGCCAGTGAAAACCTGGAGAATTTTGGCAGAGATCTCACCAAAATAATCAATTCGTCGAAACAATCTGTTGTCACAATTACTGCAACCTGCAACCACCAACCAACGCCAGACGCTGAAAGCGGCATTCACTCATTCTTTAAGCAACAGGATGCGAAAACAGCAGAAAGCCGTATAAACATCGGCAGCGGACTCATTTTTGACGATCAGGGTCATATTATCACACGCAATTCCATTATCGCAGATTCTGACTCGCTCTATGTTTCCTTTACAGATGGCAAAAAACTGCGGGCGACATTGAAAGGACAAGATTTTATTAGCGGGTTCGCCGTTCTGAAAGTAAATCAAAAAACCAGGCCCGCCCTGTTTTCCGAGTTAGCGCAAAATGAAAGCGCGCCAACTTTTATCATTGGCAATTCGAACGGAATTTTTCCGTCAATTAACTTCACAATTCTACATGGCATTCTTGACGATGGAATGCTCCAGATTTCAAACAGTCTTATTCCAGGCAATAACGGCGCGCCTTTAATCAACTTAAACGGAAAAGTTATCGGCCTGCTTGCCGGGCATCTGCTGCCCCACTCGCAAGACCCAAATCAACGCCCCTTCTCTGCAACTGAAATGATGGCCATCGCCTATCCCGCAGAATGGATTAGACGTATTGGCGCAGACCTTATCGAATATGGGCATATCAGAAGGGGATGGTTAGGCATTGTTGGCTTTAATGATGACAGCCGCCCTAAAGTCAAGGCCATCAAAAACAATAGCCCCGCGCAAAAAGCTGGTCTGCAAAAAGGTGATTTAATTCTAAAATTTATTGGACGGGATGTGCATTACATTGAAGAGTTGGCTCGTCTTGTAGAATTTACAATTCCAGGACAACCAGTTCCTTTGGAATATCAAAGAGGCGATGAAACGAAGACCGTAAATATTGAATTGGGTGAGCGACAACAACTCAACAGCGGCAAAATCGAGACTGCGCCCTATTATGGAGAACCCGCCTTTGCAGCCCCTGTTCAAAACAGACAACCAATGCAGTCCAATACGGAAGCGACAACGTTACAGCAACGCATTAACCGCCTGGAACATGAGCTTTCGAAAGTGCAGGAACAGATAAAGGCCATCCACAAATAACGAGCGCAAAAAGTTAAAAATGTGTATGCCGTGTTCCCATCAACACTTCCCCGCTATCCTCTGGTCGTGATGAAAAATATTCTTTTAGAGCAAAAGTAACCGCGCTAAAAGCAATTTCATCCCAAGGCGTTTCCTTTTCCTTAAACAGACGAACTTCAAGGCTTTCCCTGCCCGGAGAAAAATCCAGATCAACCAAATCCGACAGAAATATTAGGTAAACCTGACCGAGTCGGGGCAGATTATAAACGGCATATAACCGACTGATTTCAACGCGCGCATTGGCTTCTTCAAGCGTTTCCCGCGCCGCGCCCTCTTCCACGCTCTCGCCAATCTCATGAAACCCGGCTGGTAAAGTCCATTTACCAAGGCATGGCTCAATGGCTCGCTTGCAGAGCAGCACTTTATCTTCCCATCTTGGAATGCAGCCAACAATAATATTGGGATTGCGGTAATGAATGGCGCCGCAAGACTTGCAAAAATGCCGCTCGCGATCATCATCAGGAACGGAGCCAAAAAAAAGTTTTGCGCCGCATTTGCTACAGTAGTTTAAAATATCTTTCACTTTTTCCCCGTTACATCAAAAAAATCGGGATTAAAATAGCAATGTTTACAATCAATAACAAGCGCGCAGCTGTAAAGTATGAGCGGCGCTTCCAGGACAAACGAGCATGTTCCTTATTCTCATATTTCGCCCTCCCATTCTCTGTGGAATTGAACAAGAAATGCTAGCATAAATTGATGTCGCCGTTCGGCCATTGACTTTCCCGCTGCTGTATTCATTCGCTCTTTAAGCAAAAGTAGTTTTTCGTAAAAGTGATTGAGCGTCGGCGCAGCGCTGCTTTTGTACTCCGCTTTGCTCATGTTGAGGTTTGGTTTAATTTCAGGATTGTAGATTTCTCTGTTTTTATATCCGCCATAATTAAAAGCCCTTGCGACGCCAATTGCACCCATGGCATCCAATCGATCCGCATCCTGAACAACATCAAGCTCCAATGACTTGAACGTCTGAATCTGTTTGTCGTCCCGGAAGGAGATGTTGGCAATAATATTTTCAACATGGCTGATTACACCATTTTCTACCTGCTGCAATGTTAAAAATTCTCTTGCTTTGCGAGGCCCAATCTCTTCATTGCCGTTGTGAAATTTAGCATCGGCTATGTCGTGCAGCAACGCTGCAAGTTCAACAACAAACATATCGACATTTTCATTTTGCGCAATTTGTTTTGACAATTGCCAAACACGGAAAACATGGCTCCAGTCATGTCCGCCCTCGGCGTCAGACAAAGTTCTTTTCACAAAATCGATCACGTTTTGAACGACAGTTTTTTGATTCATTGTGAAGCAGTTTTTGTATTCGGAGGACAAGCGGGAATGCGCTGTCGGTTAAAAACTTGTCCTGACAAAAAAAATGGATTGGAAATTAGTCGGCAAATATAATTCATATTCGCTCTCCTTTCCATAATAAAAAACCAAATTGGCGCCAAAGGTTACGCTCTCTTTGTGAAGGTAAGAGAGACTCATGCTGGTTTCACCGCCAAAAGAGTCAAAGGAGAACAAATTCGTTGCGCTCACGCCAAAATTCGGAATCCCCAAACGGGATGTGCCAACGGTTAAACCAAGATAATTTTTGCCAAAATAGCCCTTGTTATATCCCGGCAGATCACCGGAGCTTCTGACCAATTCCCGGATTTTGCCTTGTTCATTTTTGGTAAAACCTTCCGTTCGATGAAACTGCTCGATGCGGCTGGAAAAATATTTCCACTCAAATGCAAAGCCTGTTGTAAAAGAAAATTGAACCCCGTCGTTATCAAAGTCCAACAGGTCGGCGTAATATTGTTCGTTGCCCTGCTTAATAATTCCTTCGCTATAAAACCTGAATCTGCCCAACTGGCGTGAAAGATTGAAGCCCAGAGACCAGAACTTCAGGCGTTCATAGTAAAAATAGAGTCCGCTATAAAAATCACTAAATTGAAACTCAGTCAACGCGCCGACGTTTGAATCTTTCCACCGGTTAGAGTTGCCTGACCAGGCAAAGGCGCCCATCGAAATATGAGAGGAGACTATCCAGTCGAGTTGAAAAAGTCCGGGCGCCAAACGCGCCAGACGGTCAATATTGCCAAGCAATCTTTCTTTCGGACTCAGTCTGTTAGACGAATTGTGAAACACTGCGAAGCCGTACTCTTTTTCGCGCTTGCCAATGGTCAAAAAGAAGTAGTCTGATATGGGAATCTGCGCATAGAGTTGTCGAAGTGTAAATGTAGCGTTGTCAGGGTTGTCGTATGAGGTGACATATCTCAAATTCATTTCGTATTGCGTTTGCGCAAATTCTCCGCCACGAAAAGTTAATTGGCCTCCGATACTGGAAAATTGATCGGCCTGACCAAGCGCAGATTGCAGCGCATATTTTTTATTTGCAGAAAAGTAGCCCGCCGTTGAAAAAAATGAAAAATCAGTTTTATTTTGAGAAAAAAATCAATGAAGGGCATAGAAAGAAAAACAGAAAAACCCCTAAAAATCTGCCGTTCACGGCTTTATTGCGTTGCAATTTCCATATACCTTTTGGTAAACATTCTGTCATCCAAATTTTTCGGGAATTCAAAATCTTGCATGGTCACTCCCGTGTACGTTCCTTTGCGCAGGGAGTTATACATCGTAAGGTGCACATACTGAATTTTGCCGCCCTCTTTCTTTATCACATCTACCTGCAACTCTCTTATTTTCTGATTTGAAAAAGAGTAGTAGTTTCTTTTAACCGGCAGCAGTGTTTTTTCATTAATGAAGGATTCAATTCGATAGTAAGCGTTTTTTTTTTGAACGGGATTTTAAATTTAACTTTAAAACCTTTTCTCCGTTTAACTCTGTCTCTTCTACTTTTTCCAAATCATAATAGTAGCCCAGCGAAGCGTTTAACACATCTTCCTCGGTGAAGTCGCTTTCGGCAAAAGCAGCCTTGGCTGACACCTCTATTGTACGGTTAATTTTTCCGAGATAAATCAAAATTTTGTCGCCAAGCCGAAGTTGGGCTTGTCTTCTGGCAATCGGCGGATTGGTAAAAAGCGCCAAATATTTTTGATTCCCCTTAAAGGAGCAGGTAATTTCAAAATGCTTTAGATATTCATTTTTTTCAAATAATTTTATGCTAAGGGTTCAGGTCAAAATAACATTACCATGAAAATCTTGGATTATGAGTTCAGATGGAGTGGAAGGTGGCAAGTTTATTTCGATCAAATGCCTAAAGTTAAACTTTGCAATTTTGGGAAAATAAGCATTGTCGCTTCTGGTGAGAATATCATCGTAATTCTGCGTCGCTGCGAGTTGGGGAATCATCAATAATAACATGGTTACAAACGCGGGCATTCTCATTTCACTAATCCGATTTAATTGAATTTGGCGCTAAATGCATAGAAGTTTGAAAGTCATTTATCGATCATTCCTGCGGTGTAAAGTCGATGTCAGGCGGCCATTTTAAATGCCGCGTGTCATCTCCCGAACCTCTAATTTGAAATATTTCCGCAATGAAAAAAAGCTGGCGTATAGACCGCTGCCAAACATAAAAAGCCCCACCCATAGAAATGATTGCAGCAGAAAGTCAAATTGCAGCTTGGGGCCGCCTAGCACCACGACAATTTCCTCGGAAAGCTGCGCCAGACTAACGCCGGTCAGCAGACTGCCGATCAGAAAGGCGAGCGCGGAGCCGCTTGTCAAACCAGCGGAAAAAAGAAGAATCGTTTCCCAAAATATCGTTAGATACATTTTGACAAAAGGCATGCCGAACGTTGTCAAAACAGAGATTTCATTTGATCTGGCAACAAAGCTGAGATAAAAACTATTTTGCACGCCCAAAAATAGAACAATCAGCAAAACAATTGAGAACATTGTGATTAAAATCTTGAAGAACATGCTGGAAAGCTGAAAAATTTCTTCGAAGAAAACGTCATTGGAAGACCACTTGTTGACATGGGTGTAAAAAAGATGTGACAGCGGATTCAAATCATCCTCAACTATCTTTCGCAATGTGACTTCATCATCAGGATTTCGTAAAAAAATCTTTAAATGATTTGCATAACTACTGTCCACCAGTCCTAAATTCACCGCGTCGGCCTGGCTGACGAACAAAGTGTTTAAATGAAAATATTTATTGCCAATAAAAACGCCGCTTATTTTGCAAGTTGTTGTATTAATCGCGCCTTGCGGCGTTCTAAACTCCAGCGTGACAATATCGTCGACGGAAACCGCCAACTCTCTCGCCATGCTTCTTTCAATGACAGCCTGATTCAGGTCGGTAAAAAAAGCGCCGCCGGCAATCCACTCGACGCTTTTGTTCAATTGTTCAAAATTATTCGGCGAGAAGCCTTTAACAAACGATTGCGACAAATAGGCTTCATCTGAAATAACCCTGACATTGCCAAATGAATATTCACTAATAATTATCTCGATGGCGTTTTTATTGGGACTGACGCTCAAATGTCGCTGAACTTCCGCCAGATTTAAATCACTGCTTCTTGCATTCAAACCGATATCGCCGGAAAAATCGCGCGATGCTTTTTCCATTTGGCGCTGGCTGCCGTCAAGAAATGAGAAGTCCAGGATAAACATCATCGAAATACACGCAATGAACAGAATGTTTTCAATGGCTCTTCTTTTGTTTCGGAAAATATTTTTCACAGCCCAGAAAAAGTAAAACACGAACCGTTTCCCTTTAATTTGTTTATTCAACCAGAAAAATTCATCCAATTCACAAACTGCCAAACAGCAGCTTACCAACAAGCCAAGCGGAAGCCGGAACCGCCCGCAATTAGCATGCGCCAGCCGCCAATTTTCAGCGCCGGCCAAACAACTTTATAATGACCTCTTCATTAATGCTTTTTAAAACAGGACTGATGGCGGCAAGCAGCGTGACAAACCACAAAACAAGAAAGGAAAGCCCGTAATTATTTGCCAATAACGGCATATAGAACTGACTCGAACACAAAAATGTTTCTATATTAGCATCTGTTGCATAAAATTCAACGCTGTTGATCGCTCCGACCAGCAGGGTTGACAAAATTCCGCCAAGGATGGAACAATAGACCAGATAGAAGGTTAATTCACCCAGGAAAAGTCGCAAAATCCACCAGCCGGAAGCCCCGAATGTGAGGTAAACGCCAATTTCTTTATAACGTTCGATAAGCATCAAATGAACATTGTGATAGATAGAACTTAAGACAATGCCAATCATTAATATCAGCATGAGCCAGAGCATAAAATTATAGATCCAGCGCATGGTTAAAGTGACATCTTCTGAATTCCAAATATCTACAATTTTAAATTGCTCCGGCAGCGCGCGCGAGAGCAGTGCTTTTTGCAAAAAGCTATCGCTGGAAAAAACGACTTCGCTGACCACATCTTCCTCCACGGCCTTCAAGGTTGCGGCCAGCGACAACGGGATATAGCCGACCATGTCGACGCCGGCGAAATATTGTGTTTTTTTAGGCTCAACAATACCTGAGACGGTTAGCAGGTCATAATCCATATACCCGTCGACATTTGTTACGTAAATGATTACAGAGTCGCCGACCTCAACATCGAGCTTGCTGCAAGTAGATAAAAACATGCAAATTTCGCGTTTATCGGCTTGCGGGAAACGCCCTTCAGCAAGTTGCAGATTGGGGGTGATCATTTGTTCTCGGTTTGGGTCACTGCCAATCAGAGCCAATGGATATTTTTTTTCACTGCGATAACCTTCCAGCAGGGCAGATATGCGCAGCCGTTTGGAAAAGTTTATCTGCGCAGCTTCCTTTAGCGCGCCGTCAATCGCATTAGATGAAAAATAATACGCCTTCCTGGCCGGTTTAAACACCTTGAAATCCTGATATTCGTTCAATACGATGGAGCTGAACCCAGCAGCATTTTCCCCCAATACTCCTCGATATTGTGAAACAGGGAGCCAAACAAACTGATCAGGAAAAAGACGAGGAAATAAGCGCCGGCAAGAACCAGAGTGAGGCTCTTTCTCCTTTTTCTGAATTTTAGAGAATTTTTAAAAGCAATTTTTAAAAATGAGAGCATGGTTTATCTTATTTTCATTTTGCGCTAAAGTGTTCCTCAACCTTCCTGACATCAACCCCTTTCTCTTCCTTCAGTTCATTCCATTCCGCCAGGGTCATCTTTCTTCGTTCAGCGAGGCGATATTCTATAGATCTATTGAAGGAGTTTTGTTCGTTGTCATTGCGATATTGAACCATATATCTGGTTGAATCTTTACTGCTCAGCCAGAAAAATGCTTGCTTGGGCTTGTAAAACAATTTCATCCAATAACTCATTTTAAGAACAAGCTCAAATTTATGACACGGAACATTGCCATAAGGGACTCTTACTTCTTCCTTGCCGATATACTTTATTTTAAATTTTATATTATAGCCATTCGCATTGCTGTTCAGCGTAATTTCGGTTTTGTCCAGCGGATAAAAACGCAAGGCAAACCACAAAGGCATTAGACCGGTAGATTGGTAAAAATAAGTTGGCAGGCTCTTCAGTTTGTTGACGAAACTCCATTCTCTAATGCCTTCTTTTTCTTTTTGTTTACCACTCTGACTAAATATTTTCTTGGCAAAGTCAATTTTACCGCCTCCTCTTATACCCGCTCCGACATTCAAATCCTCTTCATCAGTTAAGCTTATCCATTTTCTTTCCGCCAACATCATATAGTTCCAGTTGAGCTTAGACGTTTCTATCCAGTCGGCGGTTGTATCCTCAACTGCTGAACTAATTTGCTCAATCTCATTCAAGGTCTTGAGATAGAAATATTCTTTTGTGCGAGGCTTAAATTGCTCTTCATTTCTTGAATATTCATAGATGTACAATGTCCCCACATCTATTCTTTCTGCATCAAAGGGGCTAAACGGCATGGTCTGGGCGCGCAAGCCTGCGGCGCAAGACAAAATCAAAAGAATTAAAATGAACAGTTTCCGCATGTAATTTGTCCTTTCGTGAGTTGGTGTAAAGGAAAGAAATATTTATTTAAGCCACGGGCGCATTCCTCTCCGCGCCCCTTCTGCGCGGTCGCCTGTTACACTCCTTATCCCCCAAAAATGAGAAAAGAATAATTCCTCAGTTAATCTCTCCGTCAACTAAATTCATGACCCGGTTGACCTTGCTCAAAGCCAACGGGTCATGCGTAGCAATTACAAACGTAATATTATGCGCTTTATTCAATGCCGCCATCAGTTCAATAATCGCCAGTCCGGTTTTCGAATCAAGGTTGGCGGTCGGCTCGTCGGCCAGAATTAGCGGCGGATTTTTCACCAAAGCCCTCGCAATTGAAACACGTTGCCTTTGACCGCCGCTCAACTCCTCAGGCTTATGCTCGATATGATTTGCCAGGCCCACCTCATTGATCACCCTGGCGATTTTTTCTTTTCTGTTTTTCTGATTTTCGATCAGAAGTGGAATTTCTACATTTTCATAGAGGGTCAATTCAGGAATCAGGTTGTAATCCTGAAAAATGAAGCCCAAATTCTGTGCCCGAAACTTCAGGCGACCTTTTCTGTCCAGTGCCGAAATGTCCTTGCCCTGAAAAATAATTTCACCTTTATCGGGCGCGTCCAGAGCGCCCAACATATTTAACAACGTTGTTTTTCCGCTGCCGGAAGGCCCTTTCAGAGCAACAAATTCGCCCGCCTCTATTTGAAGATTTATACCTCTTAAAGCTTGCACACTTTTTTTGCCAAGCTGGTAGGTTTTGGTCAGGTTTTTCAGTTCGATTAACATTTTTCTTTCGGTTTATTTTATGTGGTTTTATTTTTTCGAACGAATAACAACATTACGCCGTTGATTTAATCAGCCTAACAGAGAGATGCCTTCTTATCAGCATCGATCAATTTAAAATTCAAACACGGTCGTCAATTTTACCCTGCGTCGCGCTTTCCCGATAAAGTCCAAACTATTAAATGCAGGCTATTCAAAAAGAAGGAGCCTTCCATACAAGCCACAGTAAAGCTGATGATTACCTGATAAAAGTCAGGCGTCGGGAGATGTAGTATTCAATAATGAAATATTTTAACTGGAAAACGATGACAAACTGTTCACAACTTAGGGTTCAGGTCAAAATAATATTACCAGGAAAATCTTGAATTATGAGTTCAGATGGAGTGGAAGGTGGCAAGTTTATTTCGATCAAATGCCTTA
>Ga0316187_10000071_pt1 | contig 59284 bp, 56 predicted proteins | sample CroRivburrow1_MG_FD_204927 | JGI IMG/M metagenome (GOLD analysis project Ga0316187, IMG submission 204927) | Coastal sediment microbial communities from Maine, United States - Cross River worm burrow 1 | ecosystem: Environmental > Aquatic > Marine > Coastal > Sediment | place: USA: Maine...
GGCCTTCACGCACGCCTGAAGCGAGGAAGGGGGCACTCGTCATGCTCTCCATTCCGCCAGCCGCCACCAGTTGAAAATCGCCACAGCGCAGGTCGTTGGCGGCCGTCATCACGGCACGCATGGCCGACCCGCAAACCTTGCCGACGGTCACGGCACCCGTCGAGACAGGACAGCCAGCCCCAAGGGTCGCTTGCCGTGCCGGCGCCTGTCCCACACCTGCGGTCAGTACGCAGCCCATGTACACCTGCTCCAGAGCCGAAGGCTCCAGCTCTGCACGCTCGATGGCTCCCTTCAGCGCCGCGGCGCCAAGAGCATGAGCCGGCAGGGTCTTGAAGACGCCCTGGAAGGACCCGATGGGCGTACGAACAGCACTCAGAACGACTACATCTTTCATGAGCACCTCGCTCGTAGTTGGGTTTTGGTGATCCGGGTAGACACCTCAGGGACCGCCCCGAGCGTCCAGAGGGAGTCGTCGAACTGATCCCGTTTCCTGGCGCCCGGTATTCGAGAGCCCTCATGCTAGCACAGCCCCGGCCCACTTCAGACGGCCGGAATCGACCCTATCAGGAGCATTTCCGAACCCTTTGCGAAGCCCAGGGCAGCACCATCTCGAGTCCCTGTCACAGGCCCGCGCTCGGGCATTGACTACGGGTGGTATCGTCTTCCGAGCCACCTCGAACGAGAGGTCGGGAACGAGCCATGAAACGGATCCTGGGTATCGATTTCGGCGAGAAGCGAATTGGGCTAGCCCTGTCCGACCCGGAGGGACAGTTCGCGGTACCGCTCGAGACGGTGAGGCGGACCAGTGACGCTCAGGCGATTCGCCAGATCATCGACACCGCCCTCGACCGGGAGGTCGAGTGCCTTGTCGTAGGCGAACCTCTCAATCTCGACGGGAGTCGCGGTCCAGCTTCGGCTCGGGCTTCCAGCTTCGCGCGCAAGCTCGCCGCAGAGTCCGGGCTGCCTGTCGAGATGACGGATGAGACGCTGACCTCGGTGGAGGCGGAAGAAAGGCTCCGCGAGGCTGGAATCGATCCGCGGCGCCATCCCGAGAGGGTCGACGCGACGGCGGCACAGATCCTCCTTGAGCAGTATTTGAACGAGTCCTCCTCGAGGCCTGATGACTAGACGTGCCTGGCTGTGGATGGCGCTTGCCGCCCTGCTTGCGCTCGTTCTCGCGGCTGGTGGTGGCCTCGCCTGGTGGGCCTGGAAGACTCTCCATCGTCCCTACAAGGGCTACACGGAGGCCGATCTCCTGCACGAGGTGCTTCCGGGCCAGGACGCCGGCTCGATCTTGCAGGACCTGGAGGCAAGAGGGGTGCTCGACAACGCATTTCTCACCCGTCTCTACCTGGTTCAGGTACTGGAAGATCCTCCGCTCAGGGCGGGTGAGTATCGCTTCGCCGCACCTGCCACGGCTCCCGAGGTCCTCGACAAGCTCGTCAGGGGTGATGTGGTGACCTACCCCGTCACCATCGTCGAAGGCCTTACCCTGGAGGAGACCGCCGCACATCTCGCGGCTCAGGGTTTCGGCGACCAGCAGGCCTTGCTCGCAGAGATGCTCTCCCCGGACAGGATCTCGGACCTGGATCCAGATTCTCTGAACCTCGAAGGGTACCTCTTCCCGGACACCTACTCCTTCGCCAAGGGCACCTCGGAAGAGGAGATCGTCACGGCCTTGGTGAACACGTTTCTGCGACTCTTCGACAACGATGTACTTCCCATCTTGTCGCCGGACGACGATCGTACCCCCAGACAGATCGTCATTCTGGCGTCCGTGGTGGAAAAGGAAGCTCGGCTGGATGAGGAGCGACCCATCATTGCGGGCGTCTACTCCAACCGACTACGCAGGGGAATAGCTCTCTACGCCGACCCGACGGTCATCTACGCCCTCAAGCAGGAAGGGCGCTGGGACGGGAACATCCGCCGACCCGATCTGAAGCTGGATTCGCCGTACAACACCTACCTCTATCCCGGCCTTCCTCCTGGCCCCATTGCCTCCCCGGGGCTGGCAAGTCTGAAGGCGGCCGCGCAGCCGGCCGAGGTTCCCTACCTGTATTTCGTCAGCCGCAACGACGGCTCGCATGTCTTCGCCTCGACACTCAAAGAGCACAATCGCAACGTGTCCCAGTGGCAGAAGATCTACTGGCAGCAACGCTGGGCCGAGGAAAAGAAGCAGAAGCAGGACGATGAGCCCTAGGACCTAGATCTCCTCGAAGCGCGCCGTGAAATGCCGCAGCACCGGAGCCTCGTAGACCATCTTCAGACCTTTGACCTGATCCAAATGGTCGCGAATCTCCTCTAGGACATCACAGACGTACCGCAAGTGGGTATTGGTGTAAACCCGCCGCGGCACAGCCAGGCGGACCAAGTCGAGCTCGGGATATATCTCCTGCCCGGTCTGCGGGTCTTTGCGGCCGAACATGACGCTGCCTACTTCCACGCCGCGCACAGCACCTCCACGATAGAGAGCCACCACCAGGGCCTGCCCGGGAAACGCCGCCTGCGGTATGTGGGAGAGGAACGATCGAGCATCGATATAGACGGCATGTCCGCCTACCGGTTGGATAATCGGGACTCCCAGACTCGCCAACCGCTCGCCGAAGGCACCGACTTGCGAAACTCGAAAACGTAGGTACTCCGGGTCCATGACCTCCCAAAGCCCGCGAGCCACCGCTTCCAGATCCCTGCCTGCGAGCCCACCATAGGTGGGGAAGCCCTCGATGAGGATGAGCCTCTGCTTGATGGTCTCGAGGAGCTCGTGATCCCGGGTGGCGAGAAAGCCGCCCATGTTGGCCAGACCGTCCTTTTTGGCGCTCATGGTGCAGCCATCCGCCAGGTCGAAGATCTCTCGCACGATCTCCGGAATGCTCCGCCCCTGTTGCCCTTCCTCGCGCTGTTGAATGAAGAAGGCATTTTCGGCAAAGCGACAAGCATCGATGTAGAACGGAATACCGAATTCGCGACAGAGCTCGGAGTATGCTCGGATGTTGGCCAGTGATACTGGTTGTCCGCCACCGGAGTTGTTGGTCAGCGTCAACATGGCCAGCGGGATCCTGGCTCGCGGTGTCTCCTCGAAGAGTCGGCGAACTCTCTCGAGGTCGATATCGCCCTTGAAGGGATGCTTGGCTGCCGGGTCTCTGCCTTCCTTGATCACCAGATCGACTGCCAGGCCTCGATGGATCTCGATGTTGGCGCGCGTTGTGTCGAAGTGATTATTGTTGGGCACGATCATGTCTGGCTGGACCAGGGTAGAGAACAACAGGTTCTCCGCCACCCTGCCTTGGTGCACCGGAACGAAGTGCGAGAAGCCGAATATCTCCGTCACAGCCTCTTCAAAGCGGTAGTAGTTCCTCGCACCAGCGTAGGACTCGTCTCCGAGCATCAATCCGGCCCACTGATTGTCGGACATTGCCGATGTACCCGAGTCCGTCAACAGATCAATGAAGACCGCTTCAGCCGGCACGTCGAACAGATTGAAGCCGGCCTTCTCTAGACGCTTCTCCCGCTCTCTCTCACTCGGCATAGAGATCGGTTCGACCACTTTGACTCGCCACGGCTCCGGTAGATGAAACGGCATACTGTTCTCCCGATATAGGCTCGATTCCCTGTAGAGGGATGTTACTACGGCACGTCTCTCGGCTAACTAGCCTGACCTTCTCACCAGCTTCGCAGCGAAAGGGCGAAGATGTTTGGGAGTACAAGGCATGACAACCGAAGCCCCGCAGGCGTACTCGAAGTACGTCGAGGAGTAATGAGGGCGGAAAACGTAGTAGGACCACGCTTCAGGCGGTGCCCGGATATATTCGAGCTTGCAGCCGAACGCTGGTGAGAAGGTCAGGCTACTTGGCTACAACATGATCGTCGTCCACGACCCTCCCGAGCTCTTGGTCATCACGCAGCCAGACCACGCTCGTCTCGCGGCCGCCCTGCTCTCACTCTGGATCCGTGATGGGCTACCTGACCACCCCCGTCGCGAGAATCTGCTGTTCGCCACTCGCGAGCATGACAATGGCTGGCGCGAGACCGATGCGGCGCCTCGCTACGATGTGGTCGGGCAGAAACCCTTCGATTTCGCCTCCTTTCCGAAATCGAACCGTTTGGAGATCTGGCAGCGTGGCATCGAGCGATTCTCCCAGGAGCGCCCCTATGTAGCCCTTCTGATCGCCCATCACGCCGAGTCGCTGTTCCGGCACTCATCCGTGGCTCCCGACGGTTGGCAGGAGTACGTGGGCATGCTCGAAGACCATCGGCAGGAGTGGTTCGAAACGGCCGCAATCAACCAGAGGGTACTCGACCAGGACTACCCTTTTCTTCAGACGGCTGACCTTCTTTCGTTGGCGGTCTGCGACCGCTGGCAAGAGACCATCGACGCCGGCCTGGTTCGTGCCTCCGTAGCCGATACAGTTTTGCGTCTGAGCCCCTTCCCGCTGGCCGGTGCCACGACACTCCAGGTACCATGCCGGCGGATTCCCAACCGGCCCTACCGCGGGGATGCGGACCTGGGTGGCGAGCTGGCCACCGCCCGGTGGGGTGAGCTGGCTGTCCGCGTCGTCCCCGGACCGGCAGAGCCATGAATTGGGGCCACCGCCCCTTGTCGCCGGGTGAAGGGCCCGTGATACTCTCTGGCGGATGTCGGAACCGATTTCGGCGGGCGGCTCACCCACAGAGCCGCCAGTAGAGCCAACACGCATCAGGATTCCCTCCCCTATCGGTACCCTGGGCATCGAGCTCACTGGCCAGGTGCTGACTCGAGTCGTAATCGCCCCGAAGGGAAAGGTGCGCAACCAGTTTCGAGACTTCGCCAATCTCAAACCCTCGGAGCGCACCGACTTTCTGGACGAAGTTCTCGGGCGCTTCTCTGAGTACTTCGCCGGCGCAAGACGTGGTCTCGACCTCGAATACGATCTCAAAGCCAATGAGCTTCCATCTTTGGCGCGCAGAGTCCTACGACAGACTGCCAAGGTTCCCTACGGCCGAACACGAACCTATGGTCATATCGCAGAGGCCGCGGGCAAGCCCGACGCCTACCGTCAGGTGCTTTCCATTCTCCTGGTCAACCCTCTGCCAATCATCATTCCGTGCCATCGAGTCGTGACCACCAAGTCAGGACCCGGCAGTTACATCGCGGGCGAGAAGAAGAAGATCTGGCTGCTGCGGTTGGAGGAGAGGACTCGGGCCCTAGAGGACCTCGATTCCTGAGCCCCCGCGCGCCCGGCTCGGACCCCTGAAACGATTCATCTTCCGTCGCGCTGAAGGGTGACCTGCAAGCTGACGGTTTGCCCGGATTCGACCTCGAAGTCGAGTCGCTGCTCGTCGTACCCGGGTCGTACGATGCTCAGAGAGTGGGCACCCGGATCGACGATCAGGCCCGCATGGAGAGCGGCCAGCTCTTGTCCCGAGCCGAGAAGGCGCCCGTCGAGATAGACCGAGGCATCAAGAGGCTGCAACACGAGTTCGAGCTGCCCAGGGGTGGCTCTGACATCCTGCCCGATTCCCGGCGAGGAAGCCTCCTCCTGGGCCGTCGCTACCTCTTCCTGGGCCGCGGGTCCAGGCTCCACGATGGGTGCCAGGGGAGGCCTGGGCGGAGTAGACAGGCCCTGCTGGAGGCGCAGCTCCATGTCAATGATCTGGCCGGTCCGCATCACGACTCGGTCGGTAAAGGTCACATAGCCATCCCGAACCAGGGTTATCTCATAGGTCCCTTCTTCCAGCCACAGATAACCCGGGTAGCCGTCGAAGTCCTTCGCCCTGCCGACGAAACGGCCATCCACGTAGACCTCAGACTTTTTCGGCTTGATGACCAGATTCAGAGCCCCCAGATCGGCACTGGCCGATCGAGGGCTGTAGGGAGTCCGATACATCGGATAGGCACGAGGTGGGTCGTACCAATACGGGCCCCAGTATCCCCAGCCCCAGCCCCAACAAGACGGCCAACCCCAGCAATAGCGGTTCCAATACCAGGGATTTCGATGTCCCCAGCCCCCGCCCCAACCCCAGGATGGGTGGTACCCACCCCCGCCTCCGCCACCCGACCCACCGGGTTGCTTCCACTGGCCAGGAGGATTCTCCCGAGTATCCCGTGCCGTGGGCTGTCGCTGCACGGCGGACGACGACGACCCCGAACTCGAGCTTGTGGACTGTTGCGGCGCCACGGCCGGCCGGGAACTGGGGCGCGTGGAACTTGCCTGTCGCCCGGAGCCCGAGGAGTCAGCCGAGGGCCGGGTTCTGACGACCCGGGCTTTCTCCTCATCGGTCGCCCAGCCGATGCTGGCCAAAAGCAACCACCCCAGAGTCAGCCCCAGGCCACTCAGGAATAATCGTCGATGTCGGAATCCGGTTCTCTTGATCATGGTCGGCCTCCTCTCGCTTCCGGGCCCTCCGAGGCCTACCGGACTGTCTGACCTCTCGACCGCGGAGCTTCGGGTCCGGAATCGTGTCGCCACACTTTCAGACTGCAAGCTCCAGGCCAGTCAGTACAGGCAGTCCCCTTTTGCCTGATTCAAGGCAGATTGCCCGGCAGAGGTCACCAAAAGACCTCACCGTCCCCTCCATAGGCCATCAGAAATCAGGAATGTAGCGCCAGACGCTCGACTTCCAGCCCGCTGGCCACCGGTCTGGCACGCAGAACCCGAGCCCCAGTCGCCTCCAAGGCCTCGGCGATCCTGCGACGCCTCTCGGCTGGGCAAAGGAGCACGATGCAGCCACCGCCACCCGCTCCGCATGCCTTGCCCCCCCAGGCCCCTTCCCGGCTGGCGGCAGCAAGCAGGGCCTCGATCACAGGCGTCGAGATGCCTTCAGCCAGCTGGCTGCGATAGCTCCACTCTCTTGCCACCAGCTTCCCGGCTGATTGCCAGTCACCCTGTTCCAGGGCCTGTGAAAGCTCCCGGGCGGTGTCCCGGATACCATCGAAGAGCTCGATGATCTCCGGGTCGCCATCGAGCCGTCTGCGCACGATGCGCCAGTTGTTACCCGCCGAAAAGTGACTCTGCCCGGTGTAGGCCACCAGCATGCTGTCGCCAAGCGACTCGATATCCACTTCCAGACTGCGGACCCTCTCGCCACCGGGCCGGTACTCGATCTCCAGCACGCCGCCCAGGAGGGCCGGAAAGTGGTCCTGAACACCGGTCGGCAGGCTCATGAGTCGCGCTTCGATATCCCGTGCCCGCCTCGCGAGTTGAGTTGCCGAGGATGGCTTCCCGCCAGCCAAGGCATCTGCAGCCGCCAGGGTTGCCACGGCCAGAGCCGAGCTAGCTCCAAGACCACCGCCCAGAGGTGAGGCGCTCTCGATTCTGAGGATCGAAGGGGGCAAGCCGACATCCAGAGCGATCTGGCCGATGAGGCCGCCGCCTTCGGACTCGGCCAGCTCCCGAGGGGAATCGGCGGCAACCTCCGAGCCGCCCTGGCGGACTCGATAGCCCTTCTCGGCCAACGCGAGATCGACCTCGACTGGCAGGTCGATGGCCAGATTGACAGTACGAGAACCGGGGTGCAAGAGACCCAATGGCCAGAGATCGAGCGTGCCACCCGCCAGGTCGACCCGACACCAGGCTCTGGTGCGGACCCTACTTGCCGAGCGCTGAGGCATGAAACGGGTCTGGGTCTTCGTTTTCGGCTAGGAGGTCACCGCTCGGCAGCTCTGGCACGAATGGGCTACGCCCCTCCTTCAGGGCAGTGCGAAGCTCGTCTCGCCAGGCGAGAAAGGCCGGCAACTGCTCCTCGGATATCGGCTCAGCCGGTTTGTTGTCCAGAGTGAGGGGATTGATCCAACGACCATCGCGCTGCATTCGATAGTCCAGATGAGATCCTGTGGCCAACCCGGTCGAGCCCACGTAGGCGATCACGTCCCCCTGAGAGACTCGTCGGCCAACACCGATTCCACCGGCAAACTTGGAGAGATGGAGATAGGCGGTCAGGTAGCCGTTGGGGTGGCGCACCTTGACGGTATTGCCACCACCGCGATCCCAGCCCGCGAATCTCACGACTCCGTTCGCAGTCACTCGCACAGGGGTCCCCGTCGGAGCCCCGTAGTCCACTCCGTAGTGGGGCCGGTACGTCTTGAGGACCGGGTGGAACCGCCGGCCCGTGAAACGCGAGGTAATGCGGGAAAAGCGCAGAGGCGACCGCAGGAAGAGCTTTTGAAGAGGACGGCCTGCCGAATCGTAGTACCCGTTGTCCTCACCGAATCGATAGGCCTCGAGAACCTTACCGCCATTCTCGTATGTCAGCGTCAGGATACTGCCTACCCGGTAGAACTTGCCGTCCAGATACACCTCTTCGTAGAGCAGCTCGAATCGGTCACCGAGTCTCAGATCGCGGTTGAAGTCGAGGTCCCACTGCAGCACATCGGCCATGACGTAGGCCACCGTGGGGTGACCCCCGGCCCGACCAATGGAGGCTTCCAGGAAGTCGTCGAGCTCGCCCTCGATCGCCTTCACCCTCGTCGTTTCAATGAAGGGCCGCCAGGCACTCCGCCATTGCCCGTCGTTCTCCCAGACAGAAACCTGACCCTTCCCGTTCAACGTCAGCCGGAAGCCTTCGAGCCGAGACTCGGAGTCCACCATGGCGGCGTAGCGGTCTTCGGGGCGCAGTCGGCGAAGATCGACATGCTTGGCTACCTCTTCCACCAGCAGGCTAGCCTCCAGCGGCTCAAAACCCACCGCGTCCAGTGCGTCACTGAGCGTCTCACCACGTCGAAACGCAAACTCCACCGGTAAGTTCTGCCTTCCCAGCCCACCGTCTACTCGCGCCGCCCACATGGGGTGAGCCACGAGCTCGGAGGAGTAGGCCTGCGTCGGCAGGAGGCGGAGGGGTGAGGCAATGAAGGCTTCGAGTCTTCGAGTCGCCAGATAGAGGCCCGCGGCCAGCACGACCAGTAGGCTCAGAACGCCCAGGCGGACCCAGCTACGTTTCACGTCGACTCTACCTTGCCTGGAAAGACCCGTGCTCAACCCAGGGTCTGGCCGATCAGGGAATCCGGATCTGGTGGCAACTTGCCGGAGAATGCGGTGACTCCGTCCTTGAAAATCAGCAGCCCGGGCAGGTGAGTCACCGAGTATTTCTTCGAGAACCCACCGTCGCGATCGAGGAAGATCGGAGCCTTTGGACGCTTGCCTTGCAGGAAACTCTCGACGGTAGCGGCGTCCTCCTGGAAATTCACCATGATGACGCGCGCCTGAGAGCCCCAGCGATTCGCGATGTTATCGACGCGGGGCACGATATCCCTGCCGCGTGGTGACCATGACGCCCAGACCACGACTATGACTGCACCTTGATCTAGGTCCTTTTGTTGGATCTGACCTCCGGAAAGTCCCTCCAGAGTGAAACCGCGGCCTTGACCGAAAACCGGTGGTGCCATCAAGGAGGTGGCAATGAGTACAGCCATCAGAAACGCCATGACCGCCCACCCGGTCCTTCGACCCGAAGTCCTCACCTTAGCTCTAGTGATCTGCATGGCAATCGTCCTCGATCAGGGGTCAGCCTTCCCACTCCACTTCGGGATGACGCAGACTGGTCAGAATCCTCTTGCGCAGACTTTCCGGCGCTCTGGTACCCGTGCAACCCTTGCGAACGACGGTCAAGAGCCTACGCGTGTAGGCGATTCTTCGGGCACATTGAGGGCAGACAACGACATGCTCCTGGACGGACACCAGAAGCTCCTCACCCAACTCGTTGTCGGCGTAGAGGAAGATGATCTCTCTGACCCTGCTACAGTTCATCTCCGCACCTCGAGACCCTGCACACACCAAACTCGGACGACGCTCCTGACAGGCCTCTCTCTATCTAACTGTCGTCCTGTCGGCGATATTCCTCGTAGAGCTCTCACTTCTGCTCCTTCGAGCCTTCACGCAACTGGCTGCTGCGCATCTTGCTGGGTTCACCGGACCGCAGATATCCGTGCTCTTTGGCATAGGTAAGCATCGCCGATTCCAAGAGTTTGCGGCCCCGATACAACCGACTCATGACCGTCCCCAGAGGCAACTCCAGAATGTCCGCGATCTCCTTGTATGAAAACCCCTCGAGGTCGGCGAGAAGCACAGCCATTCGATAGTCGGGCGGCAGGTCGTCCAGAGCGCGTTGTACATCTTCGTCCAGAACGTTCTCGAGAATCTCTTCCTCGGGGCTCTTCATCTGGCCCGAGACGTCCGAGCTGAGCCTGCTCTCGAAGGCATCCTCGATCTCGGCGAAATCGCTCTGCGGTGGGGCCTGCTGTTTCTTGCGGTAGTTGTTGATGAAGGTGTTCTTCAAGATTTTGAACAGCCAGGCCTTGAAGTTGGTACCTTCCTCGAACTTGTCGTAGTAGCGATAGGCCTTGAGGTAGGTCTCTTGTACAAGATCCTCGGCATCCTGAGCATTTCGGGTCATCCGGTAGGCGGTGTTGTAGAGGGAATCGACGAAGGGCATCGCCGCCTCCTCGAAATTCCAACCCCGCTGCTGACTCGTGCTCTTACCCGGCATCTTCAGCTTCTCACAGATTCAACTTATTGCAGTCCTCGAGCTACGCATAGACCGTGCCAGTAGTTTAGCCCGAAACCAGAAAGGCGCAAATCAGACGCAAACCGAGCGACGAGGATCGGCCTGCCCGTCCTCTGGTTGGCGAAGAAATCCTCTCAGAGAAGATTCCAGGCTAGCGGCAAGATACTCGACTTGGCCAGATCTACGAAGACGCCGGGTAGAAGACCCAGAATTACCGTAACGACAGCACAGAACCCGATGGCCGCAACCAAACCGGGAGCGCGCATGGGAATCGGCGTCGTCGCATCCGAGTCCTTCAGGTACATCTGAACCACCACGGCCATATAGTAGTAAAGCGAGATGGCGCTGGTCAGGACTCCGACCACAGCCACCCAAGTCCACCCCGCTTCGATGGCGGCCGCAAACAGATAGACCTTCCCGAAGAAGCCTCCCGTTGGTGGTAGCCCCGTCAGTGCGAGCATGAAGATCAACATGCTGGCTGCCAAAAAGGGTGCGCGGCGAGCCAAACCGGCATAGTCGGACAGGGTCTCGCCGGCGTACTCGCGCCGCTCCAAGAGAATCACGGTGCCGAAGGCTCCCAGCGTAAAGAGACTGTAGGCCAGCAGATAGAACATCAGCGCCCAGAGTCCGGTCTCGTTCGCTGCCAGTACTCCCATCAGGATGTAGCCGGCATGGGCGATTGAGCTGTAGGCCAGCATTCGCTTGACGTTCGTCTGGGTTAGCGCCGCAATGTTGCCCCAAATCATCGACAGCGTGGCCACCGCCGCGACGACGATCTGCCAGTCGATCACCAGCGGCGCCAGGCCCTGGTAGAAGATGCGAACCAGGATTGCGAATGATGCGGCCTTCGAGGCCACCGCCAAATAGCCGGTGACCGGAGTCGGAGCGCCAACGTAGACGTCTGGTGTCCAAACGTGGAACGGCGCCGCCGAGACCTTGAAGAAGAGGCCGACCGCCAGGAGAATCCACCCCACCGCCGACAGCAGGTCGCCCTGCAGGACTGCCAGTGACAGGCTCCTCGAGAGCTCCGGCAAGGCCAGGGTACTGGTCGCGCCATAAAGCAGCGAGATGCCATAGAGCAGGATGCCGCTGGACAGTGCCCCGAGTACAAAATACTTGAGCGAAGCCTCGTTCGAGCGCCGCTCATGCTTGAAGTAGCCGGCCAGGATGTAGCTCGACAGCGCCATCAATTCGAGCGAGATCCAGATCGACAGGAGATTGAAGCCGCTGACCATCAGCATCATTCCCGTCGTGGCCAGCAGCAGGAGGGAGTAGTACTCACCTGCCCGGTAGCCCCCCTCCTCGATGAATCTGGCGGATAGAAAGACGGTCAGGGCGGTGGCGACCAGAAACAGCACCTTCCAGTACAGTGCGAACCCATCCAGCACGAACATCCCCGCCAGAATGGGTGCTCCCATCGTCGCCTGACCCTGTGTCCAGACCACCAGGATCATCGCCGCCCCCACTCCGACCAGCGACACCATCGCTGCCATGCGGCTGCCGATGCCACGGCCCATGGTTCCAGCAACCAGCAGCGCCATGCCGAAGATGGCCAGCACCATCTCTGGAAGAAGCAGCCAGAACTCCTGGGGGGCTATGGAATTCATCGAGCTAGTCCTCGATCTCTGCTACCAGATCTGCGCCTGCGGCAGGCTCTGAGCCGTCCGCCACCGCTGCGGCGTACTCGGGATCCACTTTCTGCACGATGTAGTCGACCGGTTTCTCCATGATGTCGAAGAAAGGCTTCGGGTAGAGACCGATCCAGAAACACATGGCGACGATCGGTAGCAGGTAGGCGAGCTCTCGGCCATTGAGATCCTCGAGACCCTTGTTCTCCGGATTCTTCAGCGGCCCGAAGAAGACACGCTGATACATCCAAAGCATGTAGGCAGCCCCCAGCACGATTCCAATAACTGCCAACAGGGCCCACCACCATGTCCGATTGAAGGCACCGACCAGAATCGTGAACTCACCGATGAAGCCGTTCAGGGCCGGTAGGCCGATGGAGGACAGCGTGATGACCATGAAGATCGTCGCAAACAGAGGCATCTCGGAAGAAATCCCGCCATAGTCCGCGATCATCCGCGTATGCCGTCGCTCGTAGATGACTCCGACCAGCAAAAAGAGGGCGCCCGTAGAGAGCCCATGGTTGATCATCTGCAGCACGCCACCATTGAGGCCGGCCGTGTTGAGGGCGAAGATTCCCAGCATCACGAAGCCCAGGTGGCTCACCGATGAATAGGCCACCAGCTTCTTCATGTCCTTCTGAGCCATCGCGACCAGGGCGCCGTACAGAATCCCAACGATGGACAACCCCGCCATCCAGGGCAACAACTTCATGGTTGCGTCGGGAAGGATCGGCAGCGAGAAGCGGACGAAACCGTAGGTCCCCATCTTCAGCAGGACGCCAGCCAGGATGACTGAGCCTGCCGTAGGAGCTTCCACGTGGGCGTCGGGCAGCCACGTATGGAAGGGAAACATCGGCACCTTGATGGCAAACCCGACGAAGAACACCAGGAAGATCCAGAACTGGAGGTCAGGTGGAATCTGCGAAGAGATCTCGTGGAACTGTGGAATGAAGAAGCTGCGCGGATTTCCCAGACCTCCCCAACCCAGCAGGCCGGTGCTGTTGTAGAAGTACAGCGCCAGGATGCCGAGCAGCATGAGCACCGAGCCGACCAGGGTATAGAGGAAGAACTTGATGGCCGCGTAGAGCCTGCGCGGACCTCCCCAGATTCCGATCAAGAAGTACATGGGCACCAGCATGACTTCCCAGAAGACATAAAACAGGAAGAAGTCCATGGCCATGAAGACGCCCAACATGCCGGTCTGCAGGAGCAGCATGAAGATGTAGTACTCCTTCTCCCTTACCTGGATCGCACTCCAGGACGACAGGAATGCGGCCACCCCCAGAAAAGTGGTCAGCAGCACCAACAAGAGGGCGATACCGTCAATACCGAACTCGTAGCGCGCCCCGATGGCCTCGATCCAATTGGCGCTCTCGCGAAATTGAAACAGCTCGCCCTGACGTTCGAAAGTGAACCAGAGTGGTACCGAGACAACGAAGTCAACGGCGGCCACCAGGGTGGCGAAGCGTTGGATTGCGAGAGTGTTGGTGCCTCGCATGAAGAACATGATGACCACAGCCCCTGCCAGGGGCAGATAGCAGATGATGCTGAGAATCGGAACTTGAAGCACCCAGTCGAACATGACTTACCCTCGTTTCACCTAGCTCTGCAGTGCAACAACGACATAGAAGAAGACCAGAACGAACATCCCCACTGCGATCACCATCGCGTACTGGGAGACCACTCCGGTCTGCAAGCGACGAAACACTCGCGATCCGAACTGCAGAAGCCAGCCAGTGAGATTCACCAATCCATCGACCACGTACTTGTCGAAGAAGCCCGACAGGTAGGCGGCAGCAACGGTCACATGGCGCGAGCCGTTGACTAGGAAACCATCGATAAACCCGGCGTCGAAGCGAAACAGGTTGCGGGCAGTCGACCAGGTGCCTCGCACCACCGTTCGATCGTAGAGCTCATCGACGTAATACTTGTTGAGCAGCAGGCGATGCAGGCCAGGGAATCGGTCTGCCCACCAGGCGCCTCCTGCCAGCTCCTGCGACCCGCCATAGGTCCGCCAGGCGAGAAAGATACCGATGCCGGCGACCGCCACGGAGAGCGCCATCAGCAGGAGCTCGAGGCCCAAGCTGGCGTGATGCGCCTCACCGTGCCCACCCACCGCATGGACGACCGGCTCCAGAAAGTGACCGAACCAGTTCCAATCCCAATCACCCAAACGGGGAAGGCCGACCCAGCCCGAGATGACCGCGCCGATGGCGAGCACAATCAGCGGCAGGGTCATGACCGGCGGCGACTCGTGAACGTTCTCCCACTCTTCCTGCGTACCCCTGAACTCGCCATGAAACGTCATGTAGAGGAGTCGGAACATGTAGAAGGCTGTCAGTCCGGCCGTGATCAAGCCAACGCCCCAGAGGATCTTGTGGCCCTCGAAAGCCGCCGCCAGGATCTGGTCCTTGCTGAAGAACCCGGCCAGGAGCGGCACACCGGCGATCGCCAAGGTTCCTGTAACGAAGGTCCAGTAGGTCACAGGCAGCCTCTTGCGCAGCTCACCCATCCGGCGCATGTCCTGCTCCCCGCCGACAGCGTGGATCACCGAGCCGGACCCCAGAAAGAGTAGGCCCTTGAAGAAGGCATGGGTCATGAGGTGGAAAACCGCCACTGAATAGGCCCCTACGCCGGCGGCCAGAAACATGTATCCCAACTGCGAAACGGTGGAGTAAGCCAGCACTTTCTTGATGTCGGTCTGAGCCAGGGCGATCGTGGCAGCGAAAATCGCCGTCAAGCAACCCACGACGGCCACGACTCCGGAGACTCCCGGTGCCAGCTGGTAGACGATGTTGGCTCTGGCAACCATGTACACACCCGCCGTCACCATGGTGGCGGCGTGGATCAGTGCGGAGACCGGGGTCGGGCCGGCCATCGCATCGGGCAACCAGACGTAGAGCGGAATCTGGGCGCTCTTGCCGGTGGCTCCGACAAAGAGAAATAGAGCCACAAAGCTCGCCAGCGTCAGACCCATCACGAACGGAGACTCGAGGAGGGAAGGATCCTCGGCCGCCCTGGAGAAGATCTCCGTGTACCGCAAGCTGCCGAATGTCGAAGCCAGGGCGAACAGGGCCATGAGGAAGCCAGCGTCCCCTATCCGGTTGACAATAAAGGCCTTACGACCGGCGTACGGAGGAAACTCTTCCTTGTAGTAGTAGCCGATGAGCAGGTAGGAACAGAGACCGACGCCCTCCCAGCCGATGAACATGACCAGGAAGTTGTTGCCCAGCACAAGCAGGAGCATCGCTCCCATGAAGAGGTTCAGATAGGTGAAGTAACGCTGGTAGCCGTCTTCGTGCCCCATGTACTCGATCGAGTAGACGTGAATCCAGAAGCCCACGAAGGTGACCACGAAGAGCATGACCGCCGAGAGCGGGTCCAGGAGAAAAGCGAAATCGATGGTCAGCTCGGCAAATACGCCACTCGTAAGCTTCAGAAAACCGGCCGGTAGCCAGACCCAGAGCACCTGCTCGAAGCCATGCCCGGCGGCATACTCGGCGCTTCGCAGGTAGCTCGGAACTACATAGAAGAGGGCCAGAACGGTCGTCAGTCCGACGCTGCCGACTGCAACGCCCGTGACCAACGGCTTGGAAGCCCTACCTTTGAGGACTACACCGTTGAGAAAGGCCCCCAGGAAGGGCAAGAGCGGGATCAGCCAGAGCGCCTGCATCGTCCGCTACCCCTTGAGCTCCGAAGCGTGATCGAGCGAAGTGGTGCCTCGCAATCGATACAACGCAACAAGGATGGCCAGGCCGATTGCAGCCTCTCCAGCGGCCACCGCGATGACGAAGACACCCATGATTTGACCGGTAAGGTCCGAGTACTGATACGAGAAGGCCGCCAGGTTGAGATTGACCGAGTTCAACACCAACTCGATCGACATCAGGACCACGATCATGTTGCGCCGCGTGAGGATCCCGACAAGACCGATCACGAAGAGCATGGCGCTCAACACAAGATAGTGGTTGGTGGTGATCTCAAACATTGGCATTCTCGTCTCGTTGTCTCATCGATCCCGTGGACACACTCTCCCTCTCCAGCTAATCCTTACGTGCCAGAACCACAGCACCGATCATCGCCACCAGCAGAAAGAGAGACGCAATCTCGAACGGCAATAGGTACTGCTGAAAGAGCTGCCATGCGACTGCCTGAACATTGCCCACGGCCTCGCCGTCGACGCTGACAAGAGCGGCAGGCGCGAGATTGGCCGGTGAGAACTGAACCCTGGCCACCACCCAACTCACCAGTCCGATCAACATCACCGCCAGCAGCAGCGCCGCCGGCCACTGCATGCCATAGATCTTGGCTTCCTGAATTCGGTGTAGGTTGACCAACATGATGACAAACAGGAACAGCACCATGATGCCGCCGCCGTAGACGAAGATCTGCACAACTGCCAGAAACTCCGCATGGAGCAAGAAGAACAGCGCGGCGACAGCCAGAAACGAGACCAGCAGCGCGAAAGCCGAGTACATGGGATTGCGCAGACTGACCACCAGGATTGCAGCCAGCACGGCCAGTGTGGCAAACAGGTAGAACAGCAGCCCGGGACCGTTGACCAGCAGGAATTCCATTTCAGACGCTCATCTCTCGATCAGACGACCTCTTCATCGGTATAGGCCGGGCGGACTTTCCAGTCCTCCAGTTCTCGCTTGTCCACGTACAGATTCTGCCACCGTTCATAACTCGCCAATTCGTAGGTCTTGCTCGTCAACCAGATCGATTTCGGGTTGGTGGGGCAGGCCTCTTCGCACAGGCCGCAGAACATGCAACGCTGGATGTCGATGTCGAAGCGATCCAGTAGCTTTTCCTTCTTCTCCGTCTCCGGGTTAACTTCCTGGTGCCAATCGATGTAGATGATGTCGATGGGGCAGTCTCGGGCACAGAGAGTGCACTTGATACAGCGTTCTTCGTCGAGCCGAAACATGCCACGGAAACGGTGTGCCGGCTCCCGGCGTTCTTCCGGATACTGAACCGTCACCTTCCTCTTCAGCAGGTGCCGGAAGGTGATGCCCAGACCTGCGAACAGGTCGAGCAGCATGATCTTGTCCAGGAAGCGCTTGATCCAGCTCATACGCAAGCCTAGATGAGGACCTTCCAGAGACCAGTTGCCACGACAGCCAGCAACGCGGTGGGAATCAACCACTTCCAACCGAGATCCATCAACTGGTCGAAGCGGTACCTCGGGAAAGTCCCGCGGAACCAGATGTAGACGAACAGGAAGCTGAGAAGCTTGATCAGGAACCACAGGAATCCGGCCAGGCCCGCCGGCAGGAACGCCAAATCGAGAAACGACAACCACCCGACGCTCGGGAAGGGCCGCAACCAACCGCCCAGGAACATCGTTACCGCGACCGCCGAGATCACGATCATGTTGGCGTACTCGCCCAGAAAGAACAGAGCGAAGCGCATACCGCTGTACTCCGTGTGGAATCCGGCCACCAGCTCGGATTCGGCCTCCGGCAAATCGAAGGGGTTGCGATTGGATTCAGCTACTCCAGCCACGAAGTAGATGAAGAACGCCAGAAGACCGAAGGGAAAGAACCCGAAGATGAACCATCGACCCTGGGTCAGCTGAGCTTCGACGATTCCGACCAGCGAGAGAGTACCGGCCATCAGCACCGGTACGACCAGTGAGAAGCCCTGCGGGACCTCGTACGAGATCATCTGGGCGGCCGCTCGAAGCCCGCCCAACATGGAGAACTTGTTGTTGGAGGCCCAGCCTCCGAGGATCAGCCCGTACACTCCGATCGAAGCTATGGCAACGACCAGTAGTAGCCCTGCATTGACGTCGGTGATGAACCAACTGGGAATCGTGCCTTCACCCGATGGCGGCCCATAGGGAATCACCGACAGGATGATCAGAGCGGGTCCGACGACCAGGCACGGAGCCAGGACGTACGCCCACTTGACGGCACGATTCGGGATCACGTCCTCCTTGCCGAGGAGTTTTGCGACGTCGGCGATGGGTTGAAATAGGCCCCACGGCCCGACGCGATTCGGCCCGGTCCGGACCTGGAGGAAGCCCAGGATCTTGCGCTCGGCGAAGGTGGTATAGGCAATGATCGTAAGCACAACGATGATCGCCGCAATGATCTTGACCAGCGGCACCACCGCGTAGGTGAACAGGGTCTCGCCAAAAAACTCGACCATCAGACTCTCCACCCCGTCCTCATCGGTCCACCTCGCCCAGCACGATGTCAGTGGTACCGATGACCGCGATCAGGTCGGCGATCAGGCCGCCGACGACCATCTCGGGCAACACCTGGATGTTGTACAGCGACGGCGGCCGTACTCTGCAGCGATGTGGATTCGGCGTACCGTTTCCCACGATATAGAAGCCGATCTCGCCCTTTGGAGCTTCCACGGCATGGTAGACATCCCCTTCCTTGGGAGCCTTCAGCACGCGTGGGCGCTTGCCCATTATCGGCCCCTCGGGGAGCTTCTCGAGGCACTGCCGAACGATCCGGACGGACTGGCGCATCTCCTCAATTCGAACCAGATAGCGATCGTAGGTGTCGCAGTTGTAGAACACCGGCACGTCGAAATCCACCTGGTCGTACATTTCGTATGGCATCGCCTTGCGAACATCCAACTGAATGCCGCTACCACGCAGCATCGGTCCGGTCACGCCATATTCCAGCGCCACCTCTGGTGTCAGGATGCCAATTCCGACTGTTCTCTTCTTCCAGATCCGGTTCTCCGTCAGCAGACCTTCGTACTCGTCGATCTTGCCGGGGAAATCCTCGATGAACTCGGCGCAGCGCTCGACCCAACCCACGGGAAGGTCGTACGGCTGACCTCCCGGACGCATGCAATTGAGAGTCAGTCGAGCCCCGCAGTACTCCTCGAAGAGATCGAGAATGATCTCTCTCTCTCGAAACGTGTAGAAGAAGGGCGTCATCGCCCCGATGTCGATAGCGTGCGTCGCCAGCCAAATAAGATGACTGGAGATCCGTTGCAGCTCCGACAGAAGCGTGCGGATGTAGCTCGCCCGCGGAGGCACCACCAGACCGAGCAGCTTCTCGACCGCACCGACGTAGGCCAGGTTGTTAGTGGCCGCGGCCACGTAGTCCAGGCGATCCGTATGGGGCACATTCTGAAAGAAGGGGTGCAGCTCGAACAACTTCTCGGTGCCTCGGTGTAGATACCCAATCACCGGATAGCAATCGACGATCCGCTCGCCGTCCACCTTGAGCTTCAGGCGCAGCACCCCATGGGTGGCCGGATGCTGCGGACCGAAATTGATCTCCATCTCCTCGACACCGAAAAGGGTGTCGCTGGAGAGACTCGAGCTGTCCACTTCAACCATGGCTTCTCTCGTGCCTCGCCCGGAGACCTAGGCCTCCTCGGGCGCCGGTTCCTCTTCAGATGGCTTGGGCGGTTTCCATCCGGTGCCGGTACCGGCAACCGGGCCCGCCTCTTCACCATAGAACTCGGGGTAGATCGCAGCCCCCGTGTCGATTCCCTCAACAGGGAAGTCTTTGCGCAGGGGATGGCCGTTGAAACCTTCCCACATCAGGATGCGCGTCATATCCGGGTGCCCGGCAAAACGCACGCCGTACATGTCGTAGATCTCCCTCTCCGGCCAGTTGGCTCCCTTCCAGACGTCGACGACGGTGGGCACCTCGACCCCTTCCTGGGTACCGACCTTGAGCCGGATACGGCGCGCCTGCTCGAGGTTGTACAAGTGATACACAACCTCGAAGGGAGCTTCCTCACGGTCGGGATAGTGAGCACCGCATATGTCCACCAACAAGGCGAACCCGTGCTCCTCTTTCAGGCTCCGCCCAACCTCCTGAATAACCCGTAAATCGATATCGAACACCAACTCGCCGGCGAAAGTGCGGGCCGCCGTGACCCCCTCACCGAAGCTGCTCTTCAGGGCCTCTGCAAGGGCATCGCCTTCGGCCTCCTGCCATTCAGGCGCAACAGGATCCCGTTCCCATGGATCCCTGGCAGCCTCCGCCTCGGCGAGAGCCTTGGCCTTGGCGGCTGCCGCCTTGGCCTTCGCCTCTGCCTCAGCCTTGGCCTTGGTCTCGTCCGGAGCTTCGGGCGTCGGCTGGGCCCCGTTCGGGTGACCCTCCTGCGGCTTGTCGTCTTCGCGTTCGTTCATTACGCGTTACCAGCGATCTTCGAGGCCTCGTCCATTCTTGGCTTCGCCACTGTCATCCGGTCGATCTTGCGTTGCAGATGCAGGAGGCCCCACAGCAATGCCTCCGGCCTGGGCGGACAACCGGGAACGTAGACGTCGACCGGAATCACCCTGTCGACTCCCTGGGTAACGGCGTAGGTCCGGTAGGGGCCTCCGCAAGTAGCACAGGCGCCCATCGCGAGGGCCCACTTGGGCTCCGGCATCTGGTCCCACAGGCGCCGGACGATTGGCGCCATCTTCTCCGTCACCGTACCGGCGACGATCATCAAATCGCTCTGCCTGGGGGTGCCCCGAAAAACCTCGGCACCGAATCGGCTCATATCGTGCCTCGGATCGAGCACGGCCATCATCTCGATAGCGCAACAGGCCAGGCCGAACTGCATCGGCCAGATTGCCGACCGACGGGCCCAGTTGAAGACCTTGTCGTAGGTCGTGGTGAGGATGTTGGCCTCGACGTCGTCCATCAGGCCCAATTCAACGCCCCCCGTCTCCAGACGTACACATAGCCGACCACAAGAATGGCCAAGAAGATCATCATTTCAATGAAACCGAACAGCGCCAGTTTGTCGAACATCACGGCCCATGGAAACAGGAAGATAGCCTCCACGTCGAAGACGACGAACAAGACCGCTATCAGGTAGTAACGAATGGAGAATCGGTGGTCGTGAGCCAGGCTGGTCGGCTCGTTGCCGCACTCGTACGGCTCGAGTAGGGTTCGACCACCACCATGGCGCAAGAGACGCGCGGCGACCAGCACGACGATCAAGAACGCCACTGTGACCAAAAAGAAGATGAAGACTGGGAGATAGCTTTCCACAGTGCGCTCGTCTCAGGCCCAACGCCAGATGGTGGTTCCCGGTCAGCTATTCAGCCAGTCCTCGCCCCTGGATCTCAACTCTCGATCCCACTCGGGACGGGCTTGAAGGTGTCCGATTCGAAACGCATGTTTTCTTCCGGGAAGCGAATACCGCGGTAATTGTACCGGAGGCCCAAGGGGTGTCAAGGATCCCCTCTCGACGCTGATTTCTCCACCTGCTAGACGGTGACGATCACAGCGCTACCAACCACTAAAGCAGGTATCGGGTGTCCAGATTCTCGGCCACGTCCAGCCCACGAGCCTGCACCAGCACCCGAATCTCCTCGCCCATTCCTTCAGGGTCGAGCAGCGTCATCGCTTCCAACCGCTCCACCTGGTCGGCGTCGGCGAGGCCGTCGAAGATCCCGCAACTCGTCAACCAGGCAGCCTGACGAGTCAAAGCCACCGTTTCCAGCCCCTGCTCCTCACCTTCTTCTATCAAGGCAGTGAAGTCCACATGGGCGGTCAGATCCTGCTCACCCACATCGATCAGTGGGTCTCGGTGCACCTGTTGCTGTCGATAGCAGGCCAGGCTGCCGTGGGAGCGTACCCGGCGATCCAATAGCTGCCGGCGCGGAAAGCCATAGTCGCAGGTCACCAGCAGGCCGCGGTGCAGCTTTTCGGCCATCTGTCCGTAGAGAGGCCTCCAGCGAGGCGAAAGATCGGCAATCTGGCCCGGCTCGAGCGGCTCACCAGGGCTACCCAGCAGACTCGTGAGCGCAGGCTCCGAGACCTCGTCCTCCCGCCACGCGAAGGAACCGTCGGGCTGCAACACGACCCATAGCTCGCCCACCCGCGCTCCCTTGCGGCCAATGAGCCGATGAATCGGAAGCGCGTCAAATAGCTCGTAAGAAAACACGACCCCCTCCAGTTGGCCAGTACCAACCTCCTCCAGGCTCTCGAGCGTCTCGATCGCTGAAGGTAGAGACCGCTGAACACGATCACAGCCCAACAACTCGCGTTCCCCCGTCGGTTCCAGGAACTCGGCCAGACCTCGCAGGTGAGAGCCGTCTCCGTATCCGACTTCGAGAAAGCTAGCTGGATGACCGAGGGCCGCATCCATCCTGCGAAGGAGGCGCGCCGTGGCTCGCGCGAAGAGGGCAGAGTAGGAGGAGCCGGTGATGAAGTCCCCGTCGACCCCGATGGCCAGATCATCACGGGAGTAATAACCGCCCTCGCCATAGAGAGCCTCCTCCATGAAGCGAGCAAAAGTGATTGGACCCTCATCCTCGATCAGCGCGCGAAGCCGATCCGCGACGGCATTCATGAACGGAAGTATACGAGGCAGTGGGAGTTGAGGCGGCCGAGCGTTCCTTCCGGCCGATCTTTGAGGGCTTGGGGGTTGAGGGGGCCAGGCGTTCCTTCCGGCCCGTCCTTGGGGCATTGGGGCCAAGGACATCTGGCCGTTGTGGAGGGGTCCGACGCGGGGCCCCCAGGGGGCTATCCTCCCTTCCACAGCAACCAACCCCCTGGAGGTCCCCACGCCGAACCCTCATCGGCGGGGGCGCTTATCTACTCGCTCAGGCTCTACGGCCGTCGGGAGGGAGCAGCGTCTGATCCCCGCTGCCTCTTGACCTCGAGAGCCCTCCCTACAAGAGGGCTCTCAGTTTCTGAGGAGATAAAGATACTAGGGGAGGGGCTTGCCCCCTCCCGCGGGAGCCCGCAAGGGGCTCCCCTACAATGCCGACACCGGCCCCCTGCGGACCACCCGGACGGGCCTCTACGAGACGAGGGATCTGTTCAGGACCCAGGTCCCAAGCCCGTTGTTGTGCATGCTAAGCTCCCCAAAATGCCCGCAACGGAGACACTTCCGACGACGGAACGACTCTTGGATCTGGTCGACGCCATGGCCGGTCAGCCGATCCTCATGCTGGTCGATCTGGTCGCTGATCGGTTCATCTCGGGCTCTCCCAAGCGCATTAGCCGGGAGGCGCCCGTACTGATTCTGAGCTACGAAAGCGAGACGTTTTCGCCGGGCGGCGGCGCCAATGCCGTGGCCAACGTCGCCGCTCTGGGAGGGGTGCCTCTGCCTCTTGGGGTGGTCGGTCGAGATACCAACGGCGAGCAGCTGTTGTCGACTCTCCAAGGCGCGGGCGTGATTACCGATGGCATCCTCGTGCGCGATGGATACTCAACCGTCACCAAGACCCGGATCCTGGGTGGAGCGCGGCACTCGATCAAGCAGCAGATCGTGCGCTTCGACATCGAGGAGGAAAGCGAGCTCTCTGAGGAGGAGCACCGGGCGTTCGAGAAGCAGCTCGACAGCTGGCAGGGAAAGGCCCGGGTCGCAGTCCTCAGCGACTACGGATATGGAGCCGTACAGCCCGGTCTCATGCAACAGATTCGAAGCGCACTGGCGCCGGACGGCTCGGTGCTCTGCGATTCGCGACATCGCCTGCCCGATTTCGTCGGTCTCGACGGTGCAACCCCCAACGAAGAAGAGGCTCTTGCCCTGTTGCCGGCCAGTGATGCCGAGTCGGCAGAATCGGCTCTCGCCCGCGGTTCGGTACTTCTGGAGAAGCTTGGCGCCCGGTACCTTCTCATCACCCGGGGTAGCTACGGCATGACTCTCTTCGAGGGACAGGAAAGTTGCCATATCCCGGTGCACGGCACGGATCAGGTCGCCGACGTCACCGGAGCTGGCGACACCGTCATCGGCACCTTCTCCCTCGCTCTCGCCGCCGGTGCCAGCGCGCTCGAGGCTGCTCTGCTCGCTAATTACGCCGGTGGAGTCGTCGTCCTGAAACTGGGCACGGCCACCCTGACCCCGGATGAGCTTCGGGACGCCATAGCTTCCGATACCCGTCTGCTGCGAGATCTCGAGTGGGCGAAATCCTGAGCCTCGAGGACATAGTTCCTCGCGTCGCGCAGCTGAAGGCAGAAGGTAGGCGTATCGCCTTCGCCAATGGTCATTTCGACCTTCTCCACGTAGGTCACCTGCGCTATCTTCGCGCCGCGAAGCAGGAAGGCGATGTCCTCGTCGTCGCCATCAATGATGACGAATCCGTGGCTCTACTCAAGGGAGACGGACGACCCATTGCGCCGGAACAGGAGCGGGCCGAACTGGTGGCCGCTCTCGAGCCGGTGGATCTCGTAGTGATCTTCAGGGGCGACTCGCCAGGGCCCCTCATGGATCGGCTGCAGCCCGACATTCATTGCAAAGGCCCAGACTACGGCACACCAGACAGGGTCCCCGAGTACGAGGTCGTGCGGCGCTACGGTGGGGACACCCGATTGGTCGGCGACCCCAAGGATCACTCGACTACCGATCTGATCGAGAAGATACGGCGACTGCCGGACTGAAAGGTAGGGCCGACTCTTTGGGCCCCAGCAGAATCCTCCTTCTACGTACAAGCGCCCTGGGAGATGTCGTTCATGCCCTGCCGGTGCTGACGGCGCTGCGGCGCAACCTACCTCACGCGACGCTCGGCTGGGTGGTGGAGTCCTCTATGGCTCCGCTGCTCGCAGGGCATCCCGACCTCGACGAGTTGCTCGTTGTCAGTCTCCGGACCTGGAGGCGGCAGCTACACCGCCGGAGCACCTGGGCGGCGATGCGCGACTTCTTCGTCGGGCTCGAACGGTTCGCGCCCGAGCTGGTGCTGGATCTGATGGGCAATCACAAGGCTGGGGCTCTGGCAGCACTGACGCTGGCCGATCGCAGGGTCGGGGTGGCACCGAGATTTCGCCGCGAACCCTCCAGTTCCATCTGGATCAACGAGCCCGTCATTCCCCAGGGCGAGCACAGTGTCGATCGGGCTCTCGCCGTGCTGGACGCTCTGGATCTCCCACGCGAGCCGGCAGACTTCGGGGGAGGCAAGCTCCTTCGCGAGGAACCCATCGAGGCCCGCGACAGGTTGGCCTCGACCGAGGACCAGCGGGCTCTCATTCAACCGGGGGCTGGCTGGGGCAACAAGCGGTATCCCCCCGAGAGGTGGGGTCAGGCGGCCCATCTCCTCGAGCGTGATCTCGGACTGCGCAGCTGGGTGGCTGCCGGCCCAGGCGAGGAGAACCTCGCAAACGAGGTCGTGGCCGCCAGCAGAGGCTCTGCAGAGGCGATCGTGGCACCGACTCTTGCCTATCTGGCCACTTTCCTACGCCACTCTCGACTCGTCATCGGTGGCGACACCGGGCCCGTTCACCTGGCTCACGCCCTGGAGACACCGGTTCTCTGCCTCATGGGCCCCACCGCGCCAGAGACCAACGGTCCCTATGGCGACAGGGAAGCGGCGCTCTGGCGCCAGCTGCCCTGCAGCTTCTGTCACAAGAGATTCGACGAGGCCAAGCTCTGCCTGACGGACATTCAGCCTGCAGAGATTGCCGAACGCGCCCGTTTCCTCCTCCAGCGCCACCCTGCGGCGCTAACCCCCTAGACCCCTACTCCCCTAGGCCCTAAGCCCCTACTGCCTCATTGCCTCATCGACCCATGGCCCCGCACCTTCCTGTGGTGCATGCCATTGACCCGTTTTCTACGCCGTTGTTACACTCGCTCACCGTGAATCCCCTGGCGGGAGACCGCGCGCCCTTTACGGTCCGTCGTTCGCCGCCGATATGCGGCGAACGGACTGACTGCAGGAACATGGAGACCGGAGTTACAACGCTATGACACGCCTCGGTGAGCTTCTTCAACAAGCAAACAAGATAACGGAGGAGCAGCTCAATCAAGCGCTGGCCGCTCAGCAGAGCCAGGGTGGACGCGTCGGCTCCCATCTCGTCAAGCTGGGCTACATCGATGATGAGGAGTTGGTGGAGTTCCTCTCGCAGCGCTATGGAGTCCCGGCGATCAATCTGAGCGAGATCGAGGTCGACGACAGCATCATCGGCATCATCCCAGCCGAAGTAGCTCGCAAGTACACGATCCTTCCGGTGTCCAAAGCGGGGGCCAAGCTGACCATCGCCATGGTGGACCCCACCAACGTGTTCGCCATGGACGACGTGAAGTTCATGACCGGCTACAACGTCGAGCCTGTCGTGGCCTCCGACTCGACGCTGCGCGGTGCTATCGATCAGTACTACGGCAGCACGCACTCCATCGAGCTCAAGAAGGTCATGGAGGACCTGGAGGACAACGAGGATGCCGACCTCGAAGTCCTCGACGAAGAAGAGGACCTCGATCTCGAGGCACTGGAGCAGGAGTCCGAGGAGGCGCCCGTCGTTCGCCTCGTCAACATCATCCTGACCGACGCCATCAAACGGGATGCCTCCGATATCCACATCGAGCCCTATGAGAAGGAATTTCGAGTTCGCTACAGGATCGATGGGTTGCTCTACGAGATGATGCGTCCGCCCCTGCGTCTGCGCGAGGCGATCACCAGTCGCATGAAGATCATGGCGAAACTGGACATCGCCGAGAAGCGCCTGCCGCAGGACGGTCGCATCAAGATCAAGACCCGCGTCGGCGGCAGGGTCAAGGATCTGGATTTCCGCGTCTCGTCACTGCCCACGATCTTCGGCGAGAAGATCGTTCTTCGTCTTCTCGACAAAGACAACCTGATGCTCGACATGACGAAGCTGGGATTCGAGTCCGCTTCACTGCGCCGCTTCGAGCAAGCCATTTTGAAGCCCTTTGGGATGGTCTTGGTGACAGGCCCTACCGGTTCAGGAAAGACCAACACCCTGTACTCGGCCCTGTCGCGGATCAACACGCCCGAGACCAACATCATGACCGCCGAGGATCCGGTCGAGTTCAACCTGGTCGGTGTGAATCAGGTGCAGATGAAGGACCAGATCGGGCTCAATTTCGCGGCCGCGCTTCGCTCCTTCCTACGACAAGATCCCAACATCATCCTGGTGGGTGAGATCCGCGACTTCGAGACCGCCGAGGTGGCGATCAAAGCCGCACTGACCGGTCACCTGGTGCTCTCCACCCTGCACACCAACGACGCGCCGTCCTCAATCAACCGGATGATGAACATGGGCATTGAGCCCTTTCTGGTGGCGAGCTCCGTCAATCTCATCGCCGCCCAGCGCCTCGTGCGCCGGATCTGTGCAAACTGCAAGGAGGCCTACGAGGTCCCCGAGCAGGCAATGGTCGACCTGGGCTTCTCCACTCAGGAGGCCAAGACCATCAAGCCTTTCAGGGGCCGTGGGTGCGAGCGCTGCAGTGGCACCGGATTCAAGGGCAGGGTCGCTCTCTACGAGGTGATGGACGTAGACGAAGATGTTCGTGAATTGATCCTGTCGGGAGGCAGTGCCAACGAGCTGCGGCAGCAATCCCTGTCGAACGGCATGATCAGCCTGCGTGCCAGCGGTCTCGAGAAGATCCGCGACGGCGTGACGACCATCGAAGAGGTCATGCGAGAGACGGTACTCTAGACCGTCGTTCGCCTTCTCCAAAACGAGTTCTGTGGATCGAACGTTCGGGTCTCAGGCCCGGCTGTCCCAGATCGGCTCCTGGATTCCCTTGCGAGAATTCTCGAAGCGCGCCATGACGAACAGGGCGTCGGAAAGTCGGTTCAGATAGCGCACGGCATAGGCTCCAACCCTTTCCTGCTCGGCCAATTGAACCAACTCACGCTCAGCTCGACGGCAGCAGGTACGGGCCACGTGCAGATCTGCTGCGCCGGCCGAGCCACCGGGCAGTACGAAGTTCTCCAGTGGCGGCACCTCCGACGAGAAACGGTCCATGAGCTCTTCCAAGTTCGTGATGTGGCGCTCCTCGATACCGGGTACGGCGGCTCTGTCCTTGTCCTCTTCCAGGAAACAGAGATCGGACCCCAGATGAAAGAGCTCGTTCTGGATTCTCGACAGCTCACTGACCAGCTCTCCCTCCAGGCCGGTTGCCATGGCGACACCGATCAATGAGTTCAGCTCGTCAACCGTGCCGTAGGCGGCGACGCGAGGCGAACCCTTGCTGACCCGTTGACCTCCTCCCAGACCCGTCGTGCCGTCGTCGCCGGTTCGCGTGTAGACTCGAGTGATTCTAGGCATGGATCGAGTTCCTGTCGTTGAACTGCCCGAGTCTAACCCAACCACCAACAGGCGAAGGCACGAAGCCGGCAGTGGCTCTCGCCGACGAATCCGAAATGGGAGAAACACCCCACATCGTCCTGCAAGCTCCGCGGGGAGATACTCTGGAGTGGCTGAGCTTTCGCTGCCCTGTAGCGACCCTTGTCGGTACCGAGATCGCCGAGGTCCAGCCCATTCTGAGAGAGGTCGAATCGGCGACCAATGGAGGCCTCTTCGCGGCAGGATTCTTAAGCTACGAAGCGGCTCCGGCCTTCGATCCCGCAATGCGCGTCAGGGCGGCGAGCGACCTACCCCTCATCTGGTTCGGCCTCTACGAGAGACCTGAGGTCATCGGGCCGCCAGCACCTGGCCCGGGGGACACTGCAGCCACGTTGACGTGGCTACCTTCTCAGACCAGGCAGAGCTATCAAGAGGCTATCGAGGCCATCCACCGGGCGATCGCCCGCGGCGACACCTATCAAATCAACTACACCCATCGACTTCAGTCCCCATTCGCGGGCGACGCCTGGTCGCTCTTCGCAGCGCTCGTCCAAGGTCAGCGCTCGAGGTGCTGCGCCTTCGTCGACATCGGCCGATGGGCGCTCTGCTCCGCTTCCCCTGAGCTCTTCTTTCGACTCGAGGCTGACTCGATCGTCAGCCGACCCATGAAAGGGACCTCGCCACGGGGCCGTACCGTCGAGGAAGACGAGCAGGCGGCGGCCTGGCTCCAGGCTTCACCCAAGAACCGCGCCGAGAACGTCATGATCGTCGATATGGTGCGCCACGACCTGGGACGAATCGCAACCCCGGGGAGCGTTCGTGTCGCCAGCCTGTGGCAGCTGGAGCAGTACCCGTCACTGTTTCAACTCACCTCCACAGTCGAGGCACAGACCCGGGCGGGACTCTCGGAGATACTCGCGGCGCTGTTCCCATGCGCCTCGATTACTGGCGCACCCAAGATCCGAGCCATGGAGCTCATCGCAGATCTCGAGACCCTGCCGCGAGGGGTCTACACCGGGGCCATCGGCTATGTCGCTCCAGGTCGACGGGCACGGTTCAATGTCGCCATTCGCACCGTCCAGGTCGATCGGCAATCGCGGCTTGCCCAGTTCGGAACCGGCGGTGGCATCGTTGCCGAATCGGTAGCCGAGGAGGAATGGCGGGAAACCCTGACCAAGTCATTGGTCCTGAACTCTCCTCCTCCTAATTTCCGGCTTCTCGAAACGCTTCGCTGGAATCCAAACGAGGGCTACTACCTCCTCGATCGGCATCTGCGGCGACTGTGTCGCTCGGCAACCTACTTTGATTTCAAACTCGACCGGGACGTCTTGGTGGATCACCTTCAGAAGGCCACTGATGGCTTCTCGAGAAGGACTCTAAAGGTTCGACTTCTCGTCGACTCCGCCGGGGAGGTCGAGATCGAGGCCGAGCCCCTGACCGACGACCACCGCACCTGGAGGCTGGCGCTCGCCAGAGAGCCGATCGACCGGTCCAACTGCTTCCTGTTCCACAAGACGACTCATCGCGACGTCTACGACCGGTGCAGGCGGGACTTCCCCAACCACCACGACGTGGTGCTGTGGAACGAAGCAGGTGAGATTACCGAAACCACCCTCGCCAATCTCGTCCTGCGGCTGGATGCCGAGATGATCACCCCGCCCCTGAACTCGGGGCTCCTTCCGGGAACCCTACGCGAGAAGCTCCTCGCGGAGGGGACCATCCGCGAGGCAATCGTCGAGTTGAAGGACCTTTCGCGAGCAGAGGAGATCTTCCTCATCAACTCTGTACGAGGGTGGATCCCCGCCACCCTGGATCCCGCCACCACTGAAACCCTCAGGTCCTCCCAGGCGTAGTCAGAAGAGGAGGAACATTCCATGCTGGAGTTTCTTGTCTTCTTCGCAGTTCTCGTCGTCGGTACGGTCGTGCTGGGCAGCCTCTTCCTGCTCGCCCTGATTGCCAAGCTCGTACTGCGCCTCTTGCTTCTGCCGGTAGCCCTCGTTTTCGGCCTTCTGAAGTTCGTCTTGTTCCTGGTTCTCATCGTGCTCGGAATCGCGGTAGCGCCCATAGCCCTGATTTTCCTGTTTCTCTTCGGCATACCCATCCTTCTCCTGATGGGCGTGGTTGGCATCAGCTCGGCCCTGGCCACCGGTTGATCGAGCCGACTCGCGGCACTCCTCTTCAGGCCTCTCGCCCCTGCCTGCCCTCATCGGGCCTGTGTTCTCCGACCCTGGATGATGACCGAGGGACTGCCCTTATACTTCCGACATGTCCCCGAAGCAGCACCTGTTGGATCTCTCACTTCACCAGCTCGAAGCGGAGCTGACGGGGATTGGCGAGCCGACCTACCGGGCCCGGCAGATTCTCGATTGGGTCTTCGAGCACCAGGTGACCGCCTTCTCGGCGATGACCAATCTTCCGGCCGCGCTGCGGGAGAGACTCGACAATACCTTCTCGATTCTCGGCGCACAGGAGCTCGCCCGCACGGAGGCTCCCGATGGCACCACCAAGACGCTGCTGAAGTGGTCCGATGGAGCAACGACCGAGACGGTGATGATTCCGTCCCAGGACCGAAGGGGTGAGCGACCGGCCAGGGAGAGGCGCACCGTTTGCCTCAGCACCCAGGTCGGCTGCGACGTCGGCTGCCGATTCTGCGCCAGCGGCATCGGTGGCTCGCAACGCGACCTCACCGTAGGCGAGGTCGTGGAGCAGGCTCTCCGCGTTGCCCAGCAGCTCCAAGAGCAGGAGGAGAGACTGAGCCATATCGTCTTCATGGGCATGGGCGAGCCCCTGGCCAACTACGACGTCACCGTCGCCGCTGTGCGCCATCTCAACGCCGAGTGGGGGCTGGGGATTGGCCAGCGCCGCATCGCGGTGAGCACCGTCGGCCTGCCCAAGCAGATCGAGCGCCTCGCTGGGGAAGGACTCCAGATCACGCTCGCTCTGAGCCTGCACGCGCCCAACGACGTGCTGCGCCGCCAGTTGATCCCCTGGGCCCAGGGAGTGCCTCTGGAGAGACTTCTCCAGGCCTGCGAGATCTACTTCCAGGAGACCGGCCGCGAAGTGACCCTGGAGTACTGTTTGCTGGCCGGGACCAACGACAGCCCTGAGCATGCCGGTCAGCTGGCGGCCATCGCCAAGCGACTTCGGGCGCATGTCAATCTGCTGATGTACAACCCGGTTGAGAGCCTACCTTTCGACCGGCCCACGGACTTCCAGGCACACGATTTCCTGGCGGCACTCCGGCGCCAGGGCGTCAACGCCCATCTGAGGCAGAGCCGCGGCCTCGAGAACGATGCCGCCTGCGGCCAACTGCGCCGCCGACACGACAAGAACCTTGAAGGTTGAGGCATCCGGTGCGTTGCACCGGCTGATCTTTGAGGGCTTGGGGTTGGGGAGCCCGTCGTCCCTCCGGCCTGCCTTTGGGGCATTGGGGCCCCCTCCCATTCCCCTCGGCCTCTACGCCTTTATCGCCATCACCGGTGCAAGAGGGTCCGACCTGGGGCCCCACCCGCCTGGCCTGGGGTTGAGGCGCCCGGTCGTATCTCCCTGCCGATCCTTGGGGCAGTGGGGGGTGAAGTGGCCGGGCATTGCTTCCGGCCAGTCTTTGAGGGCTTGGGGCAACACAGGCTCAAGCCCTAGCCCCCTACGCCCTTACGCCCCTATGCCCCTATTGCCTTACTGCCCTCACTGCCTGATTGCCCCAATGCCTCACTGCCCAGTCGGTGCCCGAGGTTCGTTCGGGTGGCTCGACTGTGGGGCGCCGAGTCGAGCGCAGCGCAACGACCATCGCAGGGCACAGGAGATGGGGCGCGATGACGAGACGAGGGGGCGGCCGAACGACTCAGCCCTCAGTCAATCGGTTCTACGACTCCAGCGGAGCCGGGGCCGCGGGGGTCGGCCGCGGCCTCGAAGGTGCCATCTTCGAGATATCGAACGGCGTTAACTTTGGCGTCCCTGGTCCAGATCTCGATCTGATGCCCACGCCTCAAGAGCTCCTCTATGGTCTCCGGGCTCAAGGCGTCCGCTTCGGCCCGCAGCAGGTCGGGTAGCCACTGGTGGTGCAGCCGAGGGCGATCGACCGCACTCTGCAGCGGGTCGCCGTCCACCAGTAGATACAGGAGGACCTGAGCCACACCAGTCGGGATGCGAGAGCCTCCGCGACCTCCCAGAGCAACAGCCTCCTCCCCGCGCCAGGCGAGGGCCGGTGTCATCGAGGAGAGCATCCTGTGGCCAGGCCGTACCGCATTGGCTTCGCCCTGGACCAACCCGAACATGTTCGGACGGCCGGGCGCAGCGGCAAAGTCGTCCATCTCGTTGTTGAGCAGGAAACCGGCCTCCGGAACCAGCAGTCGGCAGCCGAAGGTGTCGTTGAGGGTCGTGGTCAGCGTCACCAGATTCCCGGCGGCATCGGCCACCGCCACGTGGGTGGTGTCCGGGCTCTCGGCAGGCGGTGAGTCGGGGAGGCGGGCGATGTCGGCGGACAGCGATGCCTTGTCCATCTGAATCGTCGACCGCCGAAAGGCGAGCCACTCGGGGGCCAGCAAGCCTTGCGAGTCGGCCTCGGAGCTCCTCGGATCCCCCATGAGGAATCGATCGGCATACGCGCGGCGCCACACCTCGGCCAGCAGATGCGCCCGATCGGCACCGAAGCGGGGCATCTCGCCCCAGCCGAGACTCTCCAATAGGCCCAGAGTCTGCGCCACGATGATCCCTCCGGAGGCGGGAAGATCCATCGCCGCCATCTCCCACCCGAACGCACTGAACTCCAGCGGTCGCCGCCAGACCGCCCCGTAGCTCTGGAGATCGGACACCCGCAAGAGGCCACCGTGAGCCTCCGAAGCCCTTTCGATGGCCTCGGCAATCGGCCCCGAGGTCAGCGCTCGAGGTCCTTCCTCCGCATAGGCTTCGAGCGTCGCTGCCAGAGCCGGCAGCCTCATCCGGCTACCTACGGCCGGTGGCCGACCTTCCGGAAGCCATACCTTCGCCGTCTCGGGAAAGCGCTCGAGGCTCTCTTGCTCCTCGGCCAGGGAGTCGTGAAGACGACTCGTGACAAGGAAGCCATCGGAGGCCAGCAACTGGGCCGGCCTCAATACCCGGGGCCACGCGAGGCTGCCGAAGCGCTGGTGGAGCTCGTACAGCCCGACCGGCGACCCCGGCACACCTGCAGCGAGCGGTCCGATGATGGAGGCGTCCTTCACCGGCCGACCTTCGGTATCCAGATACATCTCCCGGGTGGCTGCGGCGGGCGCGATCTCCCGGAAGTCCAGGCTCGTCAGCTGGCCTTCCATCCGGACGACGGCGAATCCGCCACCGCCCAGATTGCCAGCCTGAGGATGCACGACAGCCAGCGCGAGGGCAGTCGCTACGGCCGCGTCGACGGCATTGCCACCGGCGCGCAGGATCTCGAGCCCGACCTCGGTCGAAGCTGGCTCCGCCGACGCCACTGCACCACCATGACCCCGTGCCGCCGGGAAAGAGGCTCCATCAGTCGCCGGAGCGACAAGAAGAGCTCCGAGGGCAAGAAAAACCGTAAAGGTCGAGCGTCGCATCGAGTCACCCTCCGTGCAGCAACCGGCCAATTCTAATTTACAGGCACCGCTTCAACCCTCACGGCCTCGAAGACCGTCCGGCGGTGAGTCGGACGCCTCGATCCCAAGCCCTCAAAGGCCAGCCGAAGGTACGCCGGCTGCCTCAACCCCCAAGCCCTCAGAGATCGGCCGGAAGGCTCGCCCGGCCGCCTCAACCCCTCTAGGGTCTCGTGCTGTTCAGCCCGACGAAGGTACCGCCGTTGCGGTGGCAGAGGATGCGCATCAGGGTAGCGAAGCGCACGCCCGTGGAGTCGGAGACGCCAGAGACGGAGAACATGACTGGGAAGCCGACCGCGTGAATTCGGACCAGGCGGTTTCCCTTGGAGTCGCGTCGATTGATTCGGTCCACTGACGACACGACATCGTCGATCGAGCGACCGGTGAACTCGTCACCAAAGACATAGATACTGATCTTCTTGTCCGGCGCGACGAAGGTGCGAATGGCTCTGGTAATGCCCTCCACCGGGCTACTGTTGCTGAAGACGCTCCAGGTCCGCAGTCGATCCAGAATGACCTTCCGCCTACCAGGAGTATCGGGGATCCACTTGCCAGCGTAGCTGGAGAACATGTACTGCCCCATGTCGTTCATGATCTGGATGCCCTTGACTTTTGGGTGGGCGTCCAGAACCTGGGTCATCTTCCGCATCACTGCCGGCCACGCGTACGTGAACATGCTGCCCGAGGTGTCGATCACGAAAATGATGTACTCGCTGTCCACCGGGATTCCGCCCACCAACTGCTGTTCGACCTGCCGAGGCCGCTCCTCGCTCTGCTGCTGCAATCGCTGCATCTCTACGGTCAGCTTCTGCTGTGCCGCCAACAGTCGACCTTCGATGATGTCCTGAACCTCGGACTCTTGGGCCGAGGCAGCGAACTCGCCCTGGATTCGGGACAGATCGCCCTTCAGCCGAGCGATGAGCTCGCGCTCCTTCGAGAGTTGCTGTCGTCGGCTTATGAGACTGCGGTTGAGAACTTCCGTCTCACCCCGGATCTCGTACAGCTCTTGCTCGAGTTTCTCCACGAGTCCGTCCAGATTGATCCTCGCCTGCTCCAGCGCCCGCGGCTCACCGATCTTGGTGAGCACCAGAAGCAGTACGATCGCTCCGAAGCCGCAGCAGATCGCGTCGAGGAACGAGAGGCTGAAGCCCTCGGGAACACCTCGGCGTCGGCCTCTCATGGCCAGTCTCCCGAGGGACTCATGAACGAGCCTCGAGTAGCCATGGCCAAGCGCCAGAAGGCACTCGGCGCCTGGGGGTCACCTTCCATGGGAAACAGGATCACATTGACAGGAAAGCCCCGTGGAAGCTCCTCGACCGCCTTGTTGTAGAGCTTCATCCGCTCGCGTGCCGAGATGGTCGTCGAGCGCGGGCTGGCCTTGCCCTGAGTTGGCAGACCATCGACCAGAAGGATCACGTTGTCGGGGGCCGGTTGCAAGCCCCGGATCGCGGTGAAGGCGCGGTAGAGATTGGTGCCCTTTTCAGGCGCCACCCGAGATAGCCTCTCTACCGCATCGTCGAGGACTTCTTTGTTACCGCCGTCGAGCCACTGGCCGTCGCTGCCAGGGACAATGGATCCTGCTGCATCGTTGAACGTGTAGATCTGAAACCGACTGCTCTGCGGAATCTGGGTCGTGACCCAGTCCACGGTCGCGACGGCTTGACGCCACTTCTCCGCCCGAGTTCTGCGGGCAGCGGGAAGGTTGCGCCGCCGGATGATGTTGACGATGGTCTCGTCCAACATGCTCGCCGAGGCATCGACCAGGATCAAGATCCTCTGCCCCCCCACCTTGAGGCCGGTGAGGTACTGGCGGTCGCCGTCACCGATGAAGGATCGCAAACGATCCCCTGGTGGATCTTCTTCCTCGGGTACGCCAGCCGACAGCCTTCGATTGCTTTCCTCCAAGGACTTCAGATCTGCCATCAGTCGATTGACATGCTCCTCCTGGGCCAGGGTGGTGTTCTCATAGGTCGCAAGCTCGACCTGAAGGTCCTCGATGTTCTCGATGATCTGCCGTGAGAGCCCTCTTGCCTCTGCCTTCCGCTGGTCCACCTGCCGAAGTGAGTTACGGACCTCGACCAGGTCCTTCTGGCCCTCGAGGACCTCCTGCTCGAGGCGATCCACCTCGGCCTTCAGATCTCCGGTCACGCGATCCGCCCGTGTGCCGACGGCCGCGTTGATGACCATGAAGAACAGCACCACGGCCCCGAAGCCGCAGGTCATGGCGTCCAGGAAGGAGAGACTGAAGACGTTGGTGGTGCGCCGCCGCATGGCTCTACTCCACGGCAATCAGATGCAGCTCGATCCCAGGTGCTCCCAGGCGCAGTCGGTCACCGGCCGAAAGTTCTGCCCTACCTTCGATACGGCTGCCGTTGAGATAGCTTCCGTAGGTGCTGTGGTCCTCGACTATCACCTCGTCGCCCTGACGCCTGAGCGAACAGTGACGCCGGGAGACTCCCGCCGTCTCTCCGGTGAGATTGACTCCTTTCGCCCCGCTGGGTATGGCGACGCCAAGCAATAGAGGGTCTCTGTCGATTGGGTGGGCTACTCCTTCGTATAGAAGATGAGTAGGGGGCTTTTTCTTCGTCCCCAACGCGGCCACAGGTGCTTCTGTGGGTGATTCCGGCGCGGCGACGGGCCTGCCGCCATGCGACTCGACCGGTACCGCGGCGACAAAGTCCACTTCAGGATCCCCAGCGCGAGCCAGGAGGTGCTGCAGCCGGAGGGCGCCGGCAGCGGCGGCGCCCGGCGCTAGGACCACGGCCTCCGAGCCCACCGCCTCTTCGAGCTCTGACTGGAATCCGGGCAGCTTCGAGAGAGTCTGGGTGAGCAGCAGGGCCGGCCGGCTGCCTGTCCCAGCGATGGCACGAGCCAGAGTCACAATCGCCTGATATGAAGCTCGAGCAGCACCCTGGATGTCATCAGCTGAGATCTCGGCAGCATGAGCCTTGTCTCGATGCTCCAGCGTCAGGAGGGCAAATCCATCTCGACCGATCTCTTCGATCCAACCCGGCAGCCGGTCGTAGAGATCCTGTTCGGTCTCCCCGTGGTGAAAGGGATCGAATCGGGTCTGCTGCACAAAACGACTGGCGATCAGTTTGGCCCAGACGTCCATCAACTTCGACAGGCCTGTGGATACCTCGCTCTCGACCCGCTGCCTCGCCAAGGTCCCGGTCCGCCCCAATTCGGTGACCACCGCTCGCTGCAGCAACAAATCGAGATGCAAGGCGCGGTCGGCCTCGGTCGCAGCCATGCTGGCCACCACGGCGGCATCCGCGATGCCGGCAATCGGCATGCCGCAAGCTCGGCCGATTCCGAGAAGCAATCCGAGCTGCCGTTTCGAGTACATACCCGGGACGGTGAGCACGACAGCCTCGACACCCGCAACCGCGCCGGAATCCATGCTTCCCTGGACCTTCTTCCAAACCTCGGTGAGGTGGGCGTGAACGAGATCCGCGTTTCTCAACTCGCGAGGAAAGGGTCGGCCCAGAGGCTCGGTGTCGAGTCGATCCCAGAATCGGTTCGCCACCCATCTCGGCTTCAAACGGGCTCGGCTGAAGGCTTCCCTGCCCACGAGGATTCGACTCCCATCGAGCAGCGCAAACCCCGGACTCTGGTCCTGCCAATGCAGATCGACACCAGCCGCGACGACTCCAGCATCGTTCAACTCGACCGCAACCGTGGTCATATCTCTCACCCGGGCAGTGTCGACGAGGTCGCTTGAACCTGCAAATGTGCGATCAGATGCCGGTCCAGATAGGTCTCGGTGTCGAGCACCAGCCTGTCCTGGTGAAGCTGCAATTGATGCAACAGAAACATGAGCACGATGCTGATCAGCAGCGCGATGAAGGTGGAATTGAAGGCCACGCCGAGGCTCTGGGTGACCCCGGCGATGTCGCCCTCCACCGCCTTGTGTGCCTGCCCCAGGGCTTCACCGATGCCCCTCACGGTACCCAGGAATCCGATGGAGGGAATGGCCCAGGCGATGTAACGCACCATGGAGAGCTCCGACTCGAGCCTTTCGGACTCCGCCTCGCAGACCGCATGCGACGTCGTCGAGGCGTTCTGGATGTCTCGAGTGGCGCTGAAACGGTCGAGAGCCGCCATCAGCGCCCTGGGCAGAAGCGCGCGCTGATCGGACGCGGGTAGCGACTGGATCTGGCGAGCGTACTCGCGAGCGTCCTCCGGCAGGATCTTCGTGCCCTCTGACACCGGTACCAGGTCCTCCTGCAGCAGCTTTCGCTCTTTGGCGGCCTGAGCTCCTTTCAGAGCCATGATGGCGAGCGCCCAGAGCGCCAGCACGAAGCAGGCCTCCTGCTCGAAGTCCCGGATGATCACCCAGATGGACCGCTCCTGTACGTAGTCCGGATCGTGCTGCATCTGAGCTGTCTGCTCCGCCAGGATGGTGTCCGCCCTGGGGCGTACAACCGCCACGTAGAAGGCGTGAACCACGATCAGCGCCACGATCAGGGACAGCGCCTGGTAGACGAACTCGACTGGATAGTCTTTCTTCATGGCAGCTTGAGCCCTCAGATATCGACTGGAAAGGAAATGGCGCTGTCGGCCGGTAGCCGCTCCGAGGGTATGAAGGTCTCCAGGGGTTGCCCTCCGCCCTCTTCGGCCTCTTCGGCCTGCGGACTCCCTCCCGCACCCTGCTCAGCCGCCTCGGAAGCCTGGTCTCTCTCGGCCGAGCCTGGAGACCCAAAGGCGATCAGGGCTCCGGCGACCAACAGCAGGACAAGTATCGAGAATCGGATCAATCTCATGGCAAGCTCCCTAGAATGTTCGGCCCGTCATTCGGCATAGCGGGCGATTCTGAAGCCCACATCCGGACGCGGCTTGTTTCCGTAGTCGCGAAAACTGAGACGCAGCTCCGTCACTGTGGAGTGCATCCAGCTGGAACCTCGGATGACATGATAGTCGCCACTCTCCGGTCCGAGGGGATCGCGTGTCGGTGGTCCGGAGTTGCTGGGTAGGATGGCATAGTAGTCGTGAGTCCACTCGGCGACGTTACCGCCCATGTTCTTCAGACCCACCGCATTGGGCCCATAGCTGTCGACCGGAGAGGTGGCAGGAAAACCATCTTCATAGTCGGACAGGGTTGCCTCCAGATTGCCTTGTGCCGAAAGGTCAGCGTAGTTGCCAGACCCGGTGGCAACGGGCAGAGATCCACCCCAGGGGTATTTCAATCCGCCGCCACCGGCGAATCGAGCCGCCCAGGCCCATTCTGCCTCGGTAGGAAGTCGAAACCCGTTGCTCAAGGGGACGACGCCTTGCAGCTTGCCGCTACGAAAGGCATAGGCTGGCTCGAGCGAGGCCTTTTCACTGAGCCAGTTGCAGTACCGGGCCGCGTCCTCCCAGCTGACATTCACCACGGGATGGAGGTCATTCTCGAGACTCGCCCGTCCCGCCCTTCCCGATCGATGCTTCTCCATGAACTGCCGGAACTCCCGATTGGAGACTTCTCGAGTCGCCATGTAGAAGGCCCTGGTGAGCTCGACCTGGCGGAGAGTCTCGTTAGCCCTCCGACCGGGCTCGCGCCTGGGTGCTCCGACGCGAAAGCGACCGGGCTCGATGAGTCTGAGCTCCTGGCCCTGTGGCCCCTGGATGACCGGCGGTACTGCTGCGGCCTTGGCTTCCTGCTCGGTCAGTAGGGTGACCTCCAGGGCCTGCGAGACGCCCGGGGTGGGAGTCAGGGTCTGGGTCTGGGAGATGAATCCCTGCTTCCTGATCTCGATCTGCTGCGGAACCGCTTGCAGACGCAGGGTCTGATTCGCGGAGCCGCGGAGCTCGCCGTTGACAAAGAGCTCCGCCCCCGCGGGTCGGGTGATGATCTCGACCTCTCCGAGCCGCTCGACCAGGGCAATGACTTCGGACCGGTTCTCACCCGAGGCGACAGCCAACTCGAGGGTGCGAGTCTCGTAACCCCGTTTCGAAAAGCTCACCGCGTAGAGCCGCCCCGGAGCCATGGTGACCTCGAGCGGCGTCTGACCACGGTACTCGCCATCGACGGTCACGGTCGCTCCGCTTGGCTCGCTGCTCAGTGTCAGGCTGCCATCGTTGGGCAGTAGACGGACTGTCGGCAATTCGAGCGTCTCTTCGGCCTTTACCTGAATCCTGCCGCGGTGGGGCTTGAAGCCTGCAAGACTGATCTCTAGAGCTCGATTGCCTTCGAGAACCTCGGTGGTCAGAGGAGTGCGACCAACGAGTGAGCCGTCGATTCTCACGGCGGCGGCAGCCGGTTGGCTGCTGAGGGTCACAGTGGCCCAGAGGGGCTGCAACTCCACTCCGAGCGTCTGCGTCGCACCGCCCCCTGCGATGGCTACCTCGGTCGCGAAGTCTCGGTAGCCCTCCGCCTGAATCAGCAGGCTGTGCTCGCCTGGCGTCAGCTCGAGGGGCTCGAGCGGCCACACACCCTGCTTCTCGCCGTCTACCCACAGCGTCGCCGCTGCCTCGACATCCAACTTCACGGCCAACAGCCCTGGCAGCCTCTCGAGCTGGAACTCGAAGACCTGCGTACTGGCCTGCGTCACCTCGATGGGGCTTCTCAGCTGCCGATACCCCTTGCTTTCAGCGACCACCGTGTAGGTACCGGGCCGGAGAAGATACCTGCCACCGATCTGGAGTCGAAGCAAGCCACCTTCCACCTGCAGAGACTCCGGTGTAGGTTCGACCCGAACTTCCACTGGTCGGGCGGAGAAGAGGTACCAGGCAGCCATCGCAAGCAGGACCAGTACCAGCCAAAGAGCCACAGTGGCCCGCCGTGGGGCCCACCGCCTGCGGCGACCGGCCTCGAGCGAGGCCGGCGTGAACTCCACGGGGTGAATCCTCTGACTACCTGCGCCTGCGTCTTGGCTACGCGCGGAAGCCGCGGCCATGACTACTGCCGGGGGCCTGGTGCTGTCGTCGGACTCCTCGTGTCGAACCTGTAGGACGGTTCCACTTCCATCCGAGGAGAACACGAGCTCTGCTTCGCCAACACGCAGGACGTCTCCGTGACGCAACCACTGAGACGTGGTCACGGGTCCGCCGTTGCAGAAGACCGCCTCGCCGCCAGGAATGGGCTGCAGAAAGACCTCACGCTCGGCGATCCCCAGATGGGCGATCGGACCGAGAACGGGCCGTCCCGGAATCTCGATATCAGCGTCGGGACCACCAATCGTCAGGGGAAAATCCCCCTCGCCGTACTGCCGCGCGGTTCCTTTCGCCCGCAGCTCAAAGGTGAGATTCAAATCTGCTCCTCGCACCGTACTTCGAGCGGCTTCGAGCTCTGGTTCGGGGAGACCGTGAGCCGTCGCCTGACATCCCGGTAGCCCGCCCGGCTGCCGACGACCGTATAGGTTCCGGGCCGAAGGTCGAGGACCTGCTGGGTGAATCTCCCCAAACGACCGACGCGGTAAACCGTCACTTCAGTGAGGTTGTCGGACACCAGCTCGACCCTGATCGGCGTTGTCGCTACGGCAAGCCGCTCGGCCAGACTGTCGATCTGCCGACGCAGCACCGGACCCGAAGGCTGCGTTGACCTGGCCTCACTCAAGACCTGCTCGGCACTCTCCAAGACATCATCGTTGGACAGCCTCTCGGAATGGCCGATGTGATCCTCCAGCTGCTCGGCGAGCTGGGATCGAACCTCGGCTCTGGCTTTACCCTCGCGGGCAAATCGAATCGAGGGGTCGAGGCCCAAGGCAGCATCGTACTCCTGCAGAGCCGCATCCCAATCTTCCTTCCGCTCGAATTCCAGGGCCCGTGAGCGATGCTCGGAGATCGCGGCGAGACGCAAGCTCTCCTCAGCTCGTCCCAGGCCATCCAAGGCCTCCGGAGAGCCTGGCGAGAGCACCAGTGCGCGCTGGAAGGCCTGCTTGGCGATTGCGGAATCACCAGCCTCCAGCGCTGTCAGGCCCTTTGACATGGCCTGCCGGAATTCGGCATCCGATCTCGGCTCGAACTTGGGCACGGGCTCGACACTGGGCGGTCCGGTCTCCTGCCGCGCTTGCACCACAGCGCCAGACTCGACGACCCGATCTACGGTTGACTCGGAGCCGGCTTCCTGAGGGACGGACTCCGATAGGACCTCGAGATCCTCTCGATCCTCAGACTCGGCCGACGACCGATGGATCGGGACCGCCCGGCTCTCTTCGGCCTCCGAGGCTTCGCCAATCGGACTGCTATCGCTCACCGCAGCGCTTTCAGCCTCACTTCTCCGCTGCACCCAGCCGGGCAGGAACACGAAGACAGCCAAGACGAGCACCCCGAGCGCCGCAAAGACCGCGACCGTCATCCAGAGCCGGATCTTGCTGTCAGAGGCCTGGCCCGCAACCTGGCGGGCCCGGGAACGAGGAGCCTCTATCTTCGGGGGTGGTGACAGCCGCACCGAGCGCGACCGAATCTCGGGCGCTCGAGTCTCGGTGACCGAGAGCTCTTCACCGATTTTCTCAAGTTCCTCTCGCACCAGAGCCATGTCGGCTGGACGGTCGGCCGGGGATTTGGCCAGCATTTCGCCAATCAGATCCCGGAGGCACGCTGGAGCCGTACTGCTGGGGTCGATGGGTTCCGGGGTCTCTTGCCGAATCCGTTCTTCGTCGGCATTGGGCCAAAAAGGAGGATGACCCGAGATCAGGTGATACGCCAGCGTCCCCAGCCCGTAGATGTCGTCGGAGGGCTGTGGAGGTAGTCCCGCCAATTGCTGCGGACTCGCGCTGTATCTCGACCCACCTCCCTCGAGGAGCAGGTCTCCCTCGCCCGGGCGCAAGACTCCCGCGATGCCGAAGTCCATCAGCCGCGGCTGACCTGCGCGATCCAAGAGAACGTTGCTGGCTTTGACGTCCCGGTGCACCACGCCGACCTGGTGGGCGTGCTCGAGGGCTCCGCACAGGGAGACGAGAGCTTCGACGATCTCCTCGATCGTGCCTCTGCGAAGCGAATCGATGGTATCCCCATCGACGTGCTCCATGGTGATGAAGCCCACCCCGTCACACTGATGGAAATCGAACACGCGGACGATGTTGGGGTGAGACAGGCGGCGAGCGTTCCGACACTCGTGGCGAAGAAGCTCGATCGTCGCCGGCGAGGCATCGGTCGGTACGACCTTGGTGACCACCTCCTGGTCGAGTTGACGATCGCGTGCCAACCAGACCTCGCCCATACCGCCCCGTCCCAATGGACGAATCAGGGTGAACCGGGAACAGAGCCTGCTGCCGCTTTCTAGATGGAGCATACGCCGGAGCACTGCAGATTCAGTTCTCCACCGAGCTCCTAGCGGACTGTCCAGCCTCGACGTTGGGGTCGGTAGGCAGTCCGGTTTCCTCGGAGTAGATCCTTCGCAGCATCTCCCGCCATTCAGCGAATTGGCCCTCCATGGTTCCGCTGAGCCGCAGTGTCTCGCCTTCGACCTCGACCACGAGAGGCGCGACCTCCACATCCAGGGAGCCGCCCAGCTCACGCAGGGCCTCTACATGGATCTTGGCCTCCTGCGACTTGGCCATGCCGCTCTGAATGGCCGCCACCCCACCGATCACGGCTACATCTCGCGCGACCCTCCCGGCGGAGCTGCCACCGGTTGGGGCGACCACGGCGCCGAAGATCGCCAGCGCACCCACGATCTTCTGCATCCGGGCCTGGCGTCGAAGCTTCTCGAGTGCCAGCTGCTCCTCGTAGCTGAACGAGCGCCAGTTGTCATAGGGCTCTTCCATCGAGGTACTGAAGGTGGCGTAGTACTCGTTCAGGGTGTCGATGAATGTGTAGTCGCGCTCTCGAATCTCGGCTATGCGACGCATCATGGAGTCGTCCTCGGCTGGGAGGTGCTCCAACTGGTAGCGCTCCTTGCGATCGAGGCTGAGATAATCCTCGAAAGCCACCGGTGCCAGGTCGGCCGCGAACCGCAGGTCGGCGATATTGCGCAGCTTCATCAGCTCCGATTGCTTCCTCTTCTGTCGTTCGACCAGCATATCGTTGGCGATGGCGGAATACAGAGCATGGAAGGGATCCTTCTTCTTGACTTGCTCCGGGGAGTACACCAGGACGTCGGCCTCCTGCTTGTAGCGTTTCTCGAGCCAGACCTCCCCGGCTGCGTCCCGCACCTGGACCTCCACCACCAGGTCCTTGCCTGTGGATTTGATGACCCCGCCAGACACTGTCACTTCGGCACTGGATGTGCCTTCCGGCATCACTCGGACTGCACCCCAATTACCCGTCGACTGCAATGTCTGCTTGAGCTGGTAGGGAATGAACCGCGCCTCGGCCTTGCGCAACTCCGGAAAGACCCCCGCCTTCTCCGCCTTGGCAACAGGCACGCTCGGGTCCAGCAAACCTGGATCGAAGACCTCGATCGTCACATCCAGCAAAGCCTCTTCTGGTACTTCACTTACAGCTTGGATCAGAGTCACCGTGCTCACGGAGCTCGACGAGCCCGTCGAGGCACATCCCCCAACCACCAGGGCCACTACTGCCAGACCGGCAAGTTCTCTCTTCAGTTTCATCCTAGATCACCCCGGTCAGCCGCTCTTCTTCGCAGCCGCTTTGTATTCACGGTATTCATCCCATAGCTTCTCACGCAACTCGGGATCGTCTTCGTTCATCGCCGCCTCGCGGAGCTGTCGCGCCACGATGTCGTCGTCGCTGCCGTCGGGAATATCGGGAGGAACCCTGCCACCACCACTCCCACCACCGGCCGATCCGGACGGCGCAGAACTTCCTTTGCCCGACTCCTCTTCACTGGTGCCCTCCCCGGCAGCAGACTCCGACGCAGCACTGCCGGTTTGCTCTTCTCCCGTTCCGCCGCCCCCTACTGGATCTCCAAACCCGGTGTCCTCGTCTCCGAAAGCGCCGCTTCCGCCCGAAGACCCTGAGGCAACGTCGGCAGCAGCCTCCGCCTCTGCTCTCTCTCGGGCAGCCGCCTGTTGCTCACTGGCCAGCATTCCGTCGACTTTCTCCAAAGAATCAATCAACTCCTGGTCCAGCTTCGATGCTGGCTCACCTCCGGTCAAGGGACCAGCCGGCGGGCCTGCTCCGCTACCCGCACTGCCCCCCTGGGTCTGGCTTTCAGCGCCCTCCGCACCCTGGGAACCGGCCTGTCCACCGGCCGACTCTTCACCCTCCCCCCCGGCGGAACCGTCCTCTCCAGAGGACTCTCCCTGCCCCTCCTGCGTACCCGACGCTTCGCCGCCTTCGGAGCCGGCAGCACCCTCACCACCACCCTCCTGTCCCGCCTCCGACCCGCCCTCGCCACTCGCCTTGTCCTCGGGTGCGGATGAAGTCGTGGTCTCCGGCTCGGGGCGCGCAGATGGGGTTGTCGACGTCTGACTGCTGGCGCAAGCCACCACCAGCGCCAGGGCGATAGGAGGAACGACTCGCTGCAGCCATTGTTGAATTCTGGAGTCCATGTCTCTTCCTTTGTGATTGCCAGCAAAGCTGGCTCACACTGTCGAATCTTCGCGCCTCCGGTGCAAGCGAGCCACATTTCTCTCCTCAGCACTCCGCTCGCCACTCGCGGTAACACCGGACCAACCTTCAATCTAGCAAATTGCGCGCCAAAGCTCAGCGAATCCGGGCAATTCGAGCCTTGCTACTCCCACTGCAGGAAGCCAGTCCGAGGGTATTCACACCCAGAGCGTGAGACCCGCCAGGAGAAGGAACGCCGCGAGGTAGATCCAGCGCCCCCAGTGATCGATCCTGTGAGCTTGTGCCTCCTTGCCCTGCTTGGCAAGCCTGGCAGTCACGATCACTTCGCCCAACGCCGCAAAGACCAACAGCGTCGTACCCAAGAGGAACTGGTCGGCGCGAGTCATGTAGGCCACATTGGGCAGCGCACTCCGCATGCTGAAGCGAAAGGCGATCAGGGAAAAGACCGCGGCCGTCGCGATACCGACCTGCGGGGGTACGACGGAAGGATCGATCCAGAACACGGTCCAAGCCATCAGCACGATGAGGACCAGGGGCACCATCATGGTGAGGCCGAAGTAAGACGACTGTCGTCGGGCTTCGAGAAAGAAACTCGCACCAGCGAATTGACCTTGTACTGCAGGCAGCTGCACCGCTTCGATCCGGGGCTCACCCTCTTCGATCACCCAGCCTGTGACCGAGAAATTACCCCGACTTCCCGTCAACTCCTCATTGAGGACGAAGCTGATCTCCTCCGGGCCGTAGCGGTAGGCCACGACATGAATCGGTAGGACCTGCGAATCAAACGGAAACTCCCTAAGATCCAGTCTCGTTGACAGGGTTGCTTGCAGCCTTTGGGCGTAGGACACCAGACCGTCCGGTTTCACACGCACGACATTGGGCAGAAGGGCCTCGACTTCGCGCTGATTCAGCGCCCCGAGCTCCGCATACCAGATCTCTTCCAAAGGCAGCACCAACTCCTCGAGACCGACCTCCTCGGCCGAGAACGCCAGTCGCGGGTCTCGCCAGCGAAGGGTCACCGCCAGGTCGACCTCGAAGGTCTGTGTGGCGTCGTCGATTGCCATGACATCGAGAACATAGACACCGATCTCCGCTCTGGTGGGGGTACCTCGAGGATCGGGGCGAACATGGATCCACTGCTTGGCCTCGAGATTGGCGTCCAGCTCCGCCGCAGTCAGGCTCAGGGAAACTCCCAGGCTGCCAAGCAGCACCCAGGTTCCCGCCAATCCAAGCTGAACTCGAGCTCTCGCGCTTCCTGACATGACCGCCAGAGTATATGCGTACTCTCCCTGGACTCCTTGACCCCAAGAAATCTGCTCTCAGTCTGATTCCGCAGGTCTAGCCGAGGACCAACGCTAGGAGGCCCAGAGCGAAACAGTACGGGGCGAACCAAGAAAGCCGACCCTTCTTGACGAGGCGAACGAGGAGCGCGAGACAGAAATAGCCGGTCAGGGCCGCGGCGCCGAATCCGACAACAAGAGCCGTCGTGCCAACGCCGTCATCCGCTCCGCCCATGCGATGAACGAGGGCGCCAAGGATCGAGGGAATCGAGAGCAAGAACGAGTAGCGCGCCGCCGTCTCTCGTTCGATCCCAAGCAAGAGGGCTGCCGCGATGGTGATTCCAGATCGACTGATTCCCGGCGTGATGGCCAGGCCCTGCACGACTCCGATGATCAAAGCATCCAGCCAGCGCATCTCGGCGGCGTCACGCCCGCCGCCGCGACCCAATCGCGTCAGCAACAGTACGGTGCCGGTCAGGATCAGCATGAGCCCAACAAAGCGCACGGAGCCGAACAGTCTCTCAAAAGTGTCCTCGAAGGTGAGTCCGATCACCGCTGTCGGGACTGTGCCAACAACGATCAAGAGTGCGAAGCGGAAGCCGGGGTAAGACCTCAGCGCCTCCTTCCATGAGTGTCCCGAGGCGAGACTCCGAAGCCCCTCTAGAGTCTCCGAGACCAGCGTCAGGAGGTCCTTCCGGTAGTACCAGATGACCGCGACCAGGGTACCGAGGTGCAACACGATGTCGAAGAAGAGTGCCGATTCTTCGACGCCGAAGAGGTGCTGGGCGATCACCAGATGACCGGAGGAGCTGATGGGTAGGTACTCCGTCGCACCCTGCACGATGCCCAGAACAAGGGCCTGAAACCAGTCGATCATCGTGCGCATCCTATCTCGCTGAGCTGTGTTCGGCGCTCGAGAAGGAAATCGCTGCCAGTTCCCTTGACATGCAATCTATTGGTTGCATAAAATTTCTAACCATGGGGAGCGTCTTCATGGCAGTAGCGGACCCCACTCGAAGAGGAATGCTCGCCCGCATGCGCGTCGAAGGCCCACTCTCCATCCAACAGTTGGCAGCTCCCCTTCCCATCAGCCGACAAGCGGTAACCAAGCATCTGGACATTCTCTGGGCCTCGGGTCTGGTCCGAATCCAGAAGGCCGGCCGAGAGCGCCTTCACGCCTTGGACAGTTCTCCGCTCAAAGAGGTCGAAGACTGGCTCGAGCCCTACGCTCAGGAATGGGACGAGCGGCTTTCACGACTACAACGTCACTTGGAGGATCAAGAATGATTGCTGCAATCGAACGCACTGTGGAGCTCGAAGCCGCCCCCGAAAGCGTATGGAAGGCCCTGACCGATGCCAACGAACTCGCCAGCTGGTTCGGCGATTCGGCCGAGCTCGATCCCTGTCTTGGTGGCGAAGGATGGTTCGGCTGGGAGTCCTTCGGCCGGGCCGCCGTCCGCATCGAGGTGTTCGAGCCCGAAACGCGACTGGTTTGGCGCTGGGCCCGCGAGGCGAACACGCCTCTCGATCAAGTTCGTTCCACAGTCGTGGAGTGGACCCTGACTTCGCGCCCCGACGGCGGCACTACACTCAAGCTCGACGAATCTGGCTTCGAACGAGAGCAGGATCGCGAGGAGAACGTCGGCGGCTGGAAACACGAGCTCGGCCACCTGGAAGACCACCTGGCTAGCGCCTGAGCCTTCAATGCCTTCTCCGGCGCCAATGGCTGGGAACACTTGCACCCGCGCGGGATGGGCGTAGACTGAGGAACACGGCTGAGGAGGAGGGCTTCGACCGGCTGCAGTCCGAGAGGAGGAACGGCATGTCTTCTAGTAAGCGAGGTTCGCGGGACAAACGAGCGCATTTCATCGTTCTGGGCGGGTCGGTTCTGATGGCGACGCTTCTGCTTGTGGGCTGCCAGGATGCTGAGCCGACAGCCGAGGTGTCATCTCGAGAGATGGAGCGGGCGAAGAGCGCTTTGCAGCCGCTCAAGGAGCAACTCGTTGATGCCCTCACCGGCGCCCTGCAGGAGGGCGACCCCGAAAGTGCCATCGCGATCTGTCGGGAGAAAGCGCCGCAGATTGCGGCCGAGCTGAGCGTCAACGGGGTTCGCATGGGCAGAACGAGCCACAGACTCAGAAACCCCGACAACGCTCCGGCGCCGTGGGTCGAGCCCCTGCTCGCAGCCTACCTGGAGGATCCTGAGAATCCCCAGCCACGGGCCGTCAGGCTGGACGATTCCACCATCGGCTACGTGGAACCGATCTATGCCATGTCCTTCTGCCTGAGCTGCCATGGGCCGAGCCTCGAGCCTACCCTGGAGGAGACGATTCGGTCGCTCTACCCAGAGGACCAAGCCACCGGTTTCCGAATGAACGACGTGAGGGGCCTCTTCTGGGTCACCCTGCCGGGCGACCCTGGTACAGAAACCGATACATGATCCACGGGTTGGAACGACGGACTTCCTCGATCAACCGCGGACCAGGAGTGCTACTCGGCGTCCGACTGGATCGACTGCAGGGCCAGAAAGCGCTCGCCAAAACGCTCGATGAACTGAATTTGCTGGTCGAAGGTGTCGGCGTGGCCTTCCTCATCAGCCACCAGATCCTCGAAGATCTTCTTCGACGCAGCGTCGGCGTTCTTGGCGCACTTCTGCGCAGCCTGGTTGTAGAAGGCGACGCTCGCCAACTCCATTGCCTTGGCCCGCTCGAGCATCAGCTTGGCGTCGTGAATCTTCTGGACCGGATCGGAGACCTCCATCTCCACCTCGCCGCCCAGGAAGAGAATCCTCTCTGCCAGCTCTTCGTTGTGAACCATCTCCTGGATGGCTGTGCGCTTCATCAGGCTTGCTAGTGGCCCGTAGCCCAGATCGTCCAGGTGATAGTGAAAATACATGTATTGGTGCACCGCTGACAGCTCCTCCTGCAGGGCACGATTGAGTAGCTCGATACTTTTTTCAGACATGGTTCCTCCTTGTCGCGCGGCCTTCTCGATTCGAGCGTCCAGCCTACTCGACTCGGTCGATGCCCTACACCACCCTCACGGGTGGGATTTCAGGGCAGAGATTTGTCTCGGGCTGTCGAGCTCGCGAGGCGTGTGAGGAACGGTCGTGGATTCAGCGGATCTTCGCACCGGGCGACGATCAGTGTCCGTTGGCCGGCCTCGCCTATGGTGACGACCAGCGGGAGTTCGATCTCGACCGTCCGAAAGTGCTGCCTCAGCTTGTCTTCTTGACCCGGATTCTCGGTGAAGAACAGGATTTGACGGCCTTCGAAGTCCTCAGGTGGATACCAGTACAGCGAGGCCAGGCCGTGCTTGCCACCCTTGATGTGCAGAAACCGGCTTTCGAGCCCTCCGCTCGAAACGAAGGCTGCAAGGTGGGTCTTCGTGTAGCTCTCCGAGCCCACATAGATCGACTCGGGCGGCACGCCAATTTCTCGAGCCCATTGGTCTCGTCGCTGTCGAACCCCATCGACCAACTTCTGCGTGCCGAAAGCTCGGGCCAGCTTCTCGGACGAGATCTTCTCGGGCCTCGGTTTGTACTCCCATTCGAAGCTGAGGAAGAGCGGCGCCAGTAGAGCCAGCACCAACACCAGCCCGGTGATCGAGAAGCCGACGATCGCTCCGAGCCTCCGAATCCGACGCCCGCCGAAGCCGGTGAGCACCAGCAGCACGGTCATCATCATGAGGCCAGGGCCGCCCCAGTGCGCACCGACCCTCGTCCGAAGAGCCACGAGTCCGAAGAAGAGAAAGGGCGCTGCGGCTCCTGCGACCGCCACTCTCCAGGCCGCGTCCTGGCGTTTCCATGCTGGCCAGCAGCTTCCCACCAGCAGAACGGCGAGGATTGGTGAGGCCAGAACCAGGTTGGCACCGATGAACTCGAGGACGTACTTGAGGCCGACTGCCTCGGGCGAGTGCCGGCCGCTGAGCTGGAAGAAGATGTTGTCCCAGTTGTGCTGAGCACCCCAGATCCAGACCGGCGTGGTCAACAACATCGAGGCAAAGGCAGCCGCCCAGGGTGTCACCGTCTTCAGATCGGCCCGGGCTTTGGGAGACAGGAGCGCGACCGCAGCGGGCAGAAAGGCCACGATGATGGAGAACTTGGCGAGGAAACCGAGGCCAAGTGCCACCCCCAGTCCCCACCAGGCGCGTCGATGACCCTGCGCCACCGCCACCGCCGCCCAGATCGCCCCCAGATAGGCGGTGCCCATCACCACATCCGTGGAGGTGTAGGAAAAACCCAGCGCGAAGATCGGCTGAGCGTGCAGGAGCAAGTAGACGAGCGCCGCGTCGCGCGTTGTGCCACCCAGGCGTCGGACCAGGGGCAGGAGAAAGAAGCCAGCCAAGAGGCCGGCGAGAATCGCCGGCGATCGGACGGCCAAAGCCGTCTCACCGAACAAGAACCGAAACGGGATCATCAGCCAGATGGTGAGAGGTGGTTGATCGAAGTAGCTCCAGTCGAGATGTCTGGAGCAGTCCCAGTAGTAAGCCTCGTCTCCCGAGACCGGAGCCAGTGCGGCCCCGACGGCATGGGCGATGGTCAGCCCGACGACAAGCAGAAGATAGCGGCTCTTCACTGTGATGAAAGCTTGGCAGCCCTCAGGAGGGATCCATGGATCGGATGCGATCGACGAGTCCACTGGTGGAACGATCCGGCACCAACGGTATGAGGACCACCGAGCCACCCCAATCGGCGATCATCCTCCGGCCGACCACCTGTTCCTCCCGGTAGTCTCCGCCCTTGACCAGCACATCGGGACGCACCTCCTCGAGCAACTCTCTTGGAGTGTCCTCGTCGAAAACCACCACCGCCTCGACGCTGTTCAATGCGGCCAGGAGAGCCGCCCTTTCGTCGGCCGCGATCAGCGGACGGTTACCACCCTTGAGGCGCCGAACCGAGTCGTCACTGTTGATTGCCACGATCAGGACATCGCCCTGTTTCGAGGCCTCTCGCAGCAAATGCACGTGTCCAACATGCAAAAGGTCGAAGCAGCCGTTGGTGAGGACGACCTTCTGATCCTGCATTCGCCACCAGGCCACCCGGTGGACGAGCTCCTCCCGCGAGAGAATCTTGTCGGCTCCGCCCGGTGCGAAGCGTGACGCCAGCTCCTTGGGCTCAACGACGGCCACGCCGCTTTTGCCCACAGCGATCCCTGCAGCTTCGTTCGCCAGGTGCACCGCGTCACGAAGACTCGCTCCCGCTGCCAGACCCAAAGCCAAAGCAGCGATCACCGTGTCCCCAGCTCCGCTGACGTCGAAGACCTCTCTCACCGAGGTGGGTACAAAGAAAGGCTCTGCCTGGCGAGAGAACACCCCCATCCCCTTCTCGCCCAATGTCACGATCAAGGTGTCCACATCGGCGGTCTCGAGCAACGAATCGCTCACCTCGCAGAGATCCGTCTCGAGATCGTCCCTCAGCCTGCGTCCGATCACCGCCTCGAGCTCGTGGACGTTCGGCTTGAGGACCGTGGCACCCTGGTAGCGAGCCAGGTCGGAGGACTTCGGATCGACCAGAATCGGTACCCCCCACCGACGGCCCACAGCGATCAATCCTTCGAGAACCGTCGGCGAAAGGAGACCCTTGGAGTAGTCACTGATGACGATCGCATCAGCTGGCTCGCTGGCCCGCAGCTGTTCCACCAGAGCCCTACCGACACTCTCATCGAGGGGTCTGGAGTCTTCCCAATCCAGGCGAACCACCTGTTGGTGCTGAGCCAGGATCCTCAACTTTCGGGTCGTCGGGCGGCCGGCAACCTTGACGACGTTTTGCGCCTCGATTCCCACCTCTGCGCACTCGGCCAGAAACCGATCGCCGGCCGCGTCGTCGCCCACGATACCCAGGAGCTCTACCCCGGCACCGAGTGCTGCGGCCACGCTCGCGACGTTGGCCGCACCTCCGAGACCACGCGATTCTGCGCCCATCTTCACCACGGGAACTGGCGCTTCCGGAGAGGCTCGCTCCACGGAGCCCAGGAAATACTCATCCAACATCACGTCGCCGACGACGACGATCCGCAGCTCCCGGAAGCGTTCTAGGAGTCGAGCCACGCTGCCATGCGACAGGGTCATCGAATCGCTCACTCGTGCACCCTCCCGTCGTCTTCTGAGCAGAGACTCCGCTCGAGCCATGCCGCCAGGCCGTGCAGGCAGAGCTCGTGGATCTCCTGAATCCTGGCAACCGTCCTGGAAGGGGCCGCGATCAGCACGTCGACCCTATCTGCCAACTGACCACCCTCTTGACCCGTGAAGCCGATCAAACGACAGCCCATCTCGCGCCCTTTGTCGGCGGCACAAATCACATTCGCAGAGTTCCCACTGGTGCTGATAGCCACGAGGAGATCGCCGGGGCTACCTAGAGCCTCCACCTGTCGCGCGAAAACCTGCTCGAAACCGTGATCGTTGCCGACTGCGGTCAGCAGCGAAGTGTCCACAGTCAGGGCGATAGCCGGTAAAGGCCTCCTGTCCTTCTCGAAACGACCTACCAGCTCGGCGGCGAAATGCTGGGCATCCGCCGCGCTGCCGCCGTTGCCGAAAACCAGCAGCTTGTTGCCCGAGGCAAGGCAGGCTTCGGCAAGCTCTGCTGCCTTCTGAAGTTCAGGCAGGAGGTTCTCACGAGCCTCCTCGAACACCTCGGCATGCTCGTCGAATATTTCTCGCAACACGTAGAGCTCCATTTGGCGGCCCGAGCCGCGTGACTCAGGTTCGAGCCACGGTCCTCGTCGCGGCCTCGATCAGGTCCTTGAAGACTAGCGCATCCTCATCGAGGCTGTCTCTGACCTGAGGCCCCTTGCCCGTGCAAACCAGGCCGACACGAAGTCCAGCTGCCCGGCCCGCCGCGAGATCGCGAAGGTCGTCGCCAATAACAATCGTTTCCTCCGCTGGGATGCCGCTCTTCTCGACAGCCTGCCGAATGAGACCCGGACCTGGCTTCCGACAGTCGCACCCTGCGTCTGGCGCGTGGGGACAGACGAAGATCCCCACCAGATCGACACCAAGCGCAGACAGCTCGCGACTCAGCCATTCATGGATTGCATCGACAGCCCGGCCCGAAACAACTCCACGCCCAATTCCGGACTGATTCGTGGCCACCGAGACTCTAGTCCTGTGAGTGGACCAGATAGCCAGGCCGTCGATGGCGCCCTGTTCCCACTTCCACTGCCCTGGATTCGCCAGCCAGCCGCATTCCAGCTCCCGATTCAAGACTCCATCTCGATCCAGGATGACATGCCGGATAGGAGCCCGCGAGGCCTCGATCGGCGAGACTCCGTTCATACCTCGCCTTCATCCGTGCGCCATAGGAGGTACTCCCGGACCCCTTCCTCCAACGTTACGAACCCCTGGGAATAGCCGCAACCTCGCAACAGCGAGAGGTCCGCTTCTGTGTAGCTCTGGTAGTGGCCACGCAACGAGTCGGGAAAGGGTATGTACTCGATCTCTCCGTGACCCCGAGTGCGGATGACCTGGCTGGCGACTTCGTTGAAGGTTCGGCTCCGACCCGTGCCACAGTTGAAGATGCCCGACTTCTCCGGATTCGAAGAGAACCAGAGCGCGACATGCACGACGTCCTTGACGTAGACGAAGTCCCGTCGCTGCTCGCCGGCCTCGTACCCACGAGTCGGACCAAACAGGCGAACCCTGTCACCCCGGCTCAATTGATCGTCGAGCTGCAGGACGATGCTGGCCATGGGCCCCTTGTGGGCCTCTCTTGGACCAAAGACGTTGAAGTACCTGAGCCCCACGACCTGGCTTTCAACGTCGGGAAGTAAACGCAGGACGAGGGAATCGAACAGGGCCTTCGAATAGCCGTAGACGTTGAGCGGCCTTTCCGTACCCGGCTCCTCCCTGAAGGGGCTCCCCGCGCCGTAGACGGCGGCGGACGAAGCGTAGATGAAGGCAATCTTCCTTTCGAGGCAGAACTCCAGGAGCTCCTTGGAGTACTGGTAATTGTTGCGCAGCATGTATCGGCCATCGGACTCCGTCGTCGATGAGCAAGCGCCCTGATGAAAGACCACCTCGATCTGGTCCAGCCAGGTGGCCGAGCCTCTCAGCGCCTTGGCGAAGTCCTCCTTGTCCTGATAGTCGGTAATCCGTGCTGCTACCAGATTGCGGAACTTCTCGGCCTGGGTCAGGCTGTCAACTACCAGAATGTCGCTCGCCCCGCTCTTGTTGAGCTCATGGACCAGGTTGCTGCCAATAAAACCCGCACCACCAGTGACGACAATCACGCTAGCTCTCCTCTCGCCAGGAACTCATCAACCCAATATCGGTCGCATTCCCCAGAGCATGACCTCGAACCGCTCCTCGCTGTCGGCCACTGGCTCCGCCAGCCCGGTCGCACTGCCAGTCGAGGTGTGATCGAATAGGCCTCCTACGGGAGAGGCGATTCCGATGGAAGTCACAACCATGCGCGTGGTGGACCGGTGGCTGGGCACTCCAGCTTGCGCCATCTTGACCCTCGTTCGCCGGCTGACCGACCCTTTTCGTCGCCCTCCTGCCGACAAACCACGCCGCATTCTCATCGTCAAGCTCGCCGAGCAGGGAGCGACGGTGCTGGCCTACTCCTCCCTGCGCCGAGTTGTCGAGGCAGTGGGTCGCGAGAACGTTTTTGTCGCTGTCTTCGCTGAGAACCGGTTCATCCTCGATCTGCTTCACGTCATACCACCTGAGAACGTCATCACCATACGCACCACCGGCCTCGTTCGAGTCATTCTCGACGCCTTCGGCGCCATTCGGCGTTGCCATCGCGAGGGCATCGACTCAGCGGTCGACTTCGAGTTTTTCGCCCACGCTTCCGCGATCCTAGCCTATCTCAGCGGTGCATCTCGCCGTGTCGGCTACCACTCGTTCGCCGGCGAGGGAGCTTACCGAGGAGATCTCTTCACCCACCGTCTGGTCTATAACGCGCGGCTCCACGCGGTAGAGGTCTTCAGGGTCCTCGTCGAGGCCCTGTTTCTGCCGCCCGAGCGTCTTCCGGTCCTGGACCTCGGCCCGCTCGATGAGGAGCCAGCGCCTCCCTTCGAACCGACTGCCGAGGAGCTTCTCGAGGTCTCGGAGATCGCCAATCGCCTTCTGGACCGATCGCAGCAACCACCCCTGATCCTACTGAACGTCAACACCGGCGATCTGCTACCCCTCAGACGTTGGCCGACCGAGAGGTACGTCGAGCTGGCCCATCGCATCCTCGAGCGCTACCCGGAAGTGGCCATCGGTCTCACGGGGTCACCGGATGAGGCCGCTGGGGCGCAGAGGGTTGCCGACACCATCGGCTCGGATCGCTGCGTGAACTTCGGCGGACAGACGACCCTTCGCCAACTGTTGGTCCTGTACTGCCTCTCGGAGGTCATGGTCACCAACGACAGCGGTCCGGCCCACTACTCGAATCTGACGCCAATCGACGTGATCACCCTTTTCGGGCCCGAAACACCTGCTGCTTTCGGCTCTCGCTCCCCCCGTAGCCATATCTTCTGGGCCGGCATCGACTGCAGTCCGTGCGTCAACGCCTTCAACGACCGTTGGTCACCCTGTACCGACAACGTCTGTATGCAGCGAATCACCGTCGATCAGGTCTTCGAGAAAGTCTGCGAGGTCTACGAGATGAGACGAACCTCAGCGGCCGGACAAGGCTAGTCGGTCTCCCAGCTCGCCCAGTGATTGCAGATCCTCGGTGCTATAGAGAGAGGAAAAACGCAGATAGCCGTGGGGTGGTCTGTCCCAAGCGACGACCGCAAGATCGAATTCGTCCAGCAGGACTTCTGCCGCCGCCTGTGCCGTCGGAGTCGTCACTCCCCCGACGGCCGCCGGAGCCTTGCAGAGAAGGTACATTCCGCCCGGAGTCGGATACGGCTCGAAACCGACATCCACCAGAGTTTCCCTAAGGCGCTCCAGCCTCTCCTCGAAATACTGCCGAATCTCAGCGATATGGTCCGTGCTCTGGAAGCATCGCATCGTGGCCTGCATCTGAAGTGAGCTTGGCGGCGACCAGGCAAAATCCGTGTAGTATCGAATCTCCTCGATCAGGGGCGCGGATCCCGCAAGAAATGCGATACCCAGAGGTCCCAGCGGAAAGAGCTTCGAAAGCGAGTGGAGCTCCAGCGCCCTGTACCCGCGGATCCCAGAGAGGTCCTTCCCGAGTATCGAATGGGCTGTTCCTTCGTGCGTCAACGGCCCGTAGATGGCGTCGTTGAAGAGCACCGTCCCCGATCCGAATCGCCCTTCGAGTGCCGCCGCCACTTCTTCGGAGATGACGGCTCCGGTGGGATTGTTCGGGTAGTTCAGGGCGACCAGACGAACTGAATCGACGTCCTCCTGGGAGATCTCGTCTAGCCGTGGCGCGAACTCCCTATCCGGGTCGAGTCGTGCGACCAGGATCCTCGCGTGGTGATGTGTTGCAAGACGGGCGAATACCGGGTAGCCGGGCTCTGTGACGACGACACCATTTCCCGGCTCGAGAATGCAGGAAGCCAGTGCGGTCATCGCGGCGCGCCCACTGGGAACGGGCAGGATCTCCGCCGGGGAGACCTCGACACCGTATTGCCAGGCCAGGTAGTCCACTGCGGCAGCGGAGAACTTTGCGAGGTCGGCCGGCACATGCCGCTTCATCATCAGAGATGAATTCTCTCGAATCGTCTCCGCGAGCGCCGCGGGCAGGCTCCGATCGAAATCGCCGAGCGCGAAGTTGACGATCGGGCGTCCGTGTTGGCTCAGGCGCTCGCGAAGCACGGTAAACGAGTAGCGCTGCTTGACTTGTTCAATCATGGGGAGAGGGCCCTCGAATGTGGGAGTAGACCAGACCTCAAGCTCCAGCGGCCTCGGCCTCACTCTGCAAACCCCGGCGCCGCCCGCGGGCCATTCGACGCACCGCACCCAGGGCCAACCAGCCGATCGGGATCCAGATCCAGAATGTGATCAGGCGAAATGCGCCGACAGCTAGAACCAGGTGCTCGCTGGGAATGTGCATGAGCCGCATGGAGGCACCGAGGAAACCTTCGGTCGCTCCGATACCTCCCGGCAACCCTGTCGCCACGCCAAGCACCGCTGAACCAGGAGCGAAAAGTAGGGAGTCAAAGAAAGTGAAATCCCCTGGCAAATCTCGAATCACAACGTAGAGAGCTACGCCATGGGCAACCCAGCCGATCATCTCGATGAGAACGATTGCCAGAGTCGGCCACTGCCACCAGAAGGCCAGCGGCAGCTCGAGCCGGGTACCCGAGACGAACTTCGCCGCTCGGTTGCCCAGAAACAGGACTCCTGCGATCACACTCAGCGCGGCGAACGGCGCCAGGATCGGTCTGTACCTGAAGGCCAATAGGGCGGCCAAGAGACCAAACACGGAGGTCGAATCCAGCACGAAGGCCACCGCTTCGGCCTTGAGACAGTTGCTGAGGCTTCCCCGGCCCAACCGAACCATGGCGTCGGGTCGAATCAGACGCCCCATCTGAGCTGGCAAAAGCAGACCTGCACGAGACGCAAGGTAGGCAGCCACACCGCCCCTATCGAAAGCCTGGATGCGGAAACGATGGTAGACCCACATCCAACCGATCGCTTCCAGGGCCACGTCCACCAGCGCTAACAAAGCGACCAGGGGAATCACCGGCAGCTTGCTGCGCCAGAAGTCAGCCGCCGAGGTCCAGTCGCCCGTGAAGAAGCCGTAGGCCCCATACACCGTCACCACGGCCAACAGCACGAAGGCGAATACCCGCGCGTACTTCATCAGTGACATATCGAGCATTGAATCCAGGGACTCCGGAGACTGCCGAAGACTACCAGGCATGAGCTCTTTTTTGGCGCTTCCGACCGCTGATCCAGATGGCATATGCTGGCGTGGTGCGGTTGACCCGCGGCTAGAGCAGCAGTAAGGCTTCGCAACCTCGGGGAATCGGAAGACCTCTCATCGTGCCTCTACTCGAAGACATCAAACGGGGCGAAACCCTCCGCGTCCTCACTCTGATCGGGCTTTGTCTGTTTCTCTTCTGCTTCGGGCTGCACTCGAGGGTGCTCTGGGATGTGGACGAGGGAATGCACGCGGTGATGACCAAGAACATCCTGCTGAACGGAGACTGGATCACCCCGACTTTCAATGGTGAGAACTTCTACGACAAGCCCATCCTGTTCAACTGGCTGGGTGCGATCTGCTTTCTCATCTTCGGCTTCAATGAGTTCGCGGCCAGACTTCCGGCCTCGATCTTCGGCACGGCCGGCGTCCTGGTGACCTACTGCCTGGGCCGCAAGATGTTTGGACCGACTGTGGGTTTCCTGGCGGGGGTGATTCTCGCCAGCTCGGCAGAGTACCTGCTGCTCTCGAGAGTCGTCGTTCACGACATCGCTCTGACGCTGTTCACGACCCTGGCGCTCTGCTTCTTCTATCTCGGCCTTGTCGATGGGAAGCGGAGGAAGCGCTATTTCCTTCTATTCTGGGTCGCCGCCGGCTCTGCGATTCTGGCCAAGGGGCCACTCGGACTGGCGCTTCCCGGCCTGGTCATCGGCGTCTTCCTGCTCGCTACGCGAAGGCTGGCGCTGATCAGGGAGATGCAGATCGGGTGGGGTCTCTTGATCCTGCTCCTGGTAGCCGGCCCCTGGTATTTCGCCATCAGCCTGCGCAACCCCGAATATCTTCGGTACTTCATCCTCGAGAAGAACCTCGGTAGCTTCGCCTCCTCCGACGCCCACCACGCAGGGCCGATCTACTTCTATATCCGCGCCCTGTCATTCGGCTTGCTGCCTTGGGTTACCTTCGTTCCTCTGGCGACCATCGGGGCGATCCGCAATCGGGATCGAGGACCTGGAGACGCTGTCCTCTTCCTTCTGATCTGGATAGGTGCCATCTTTGCCTTCTTCTCCTTGGCGACAGCCAAGCTCGAGAGCTACATCCTGCCGATTTTTCCGGCCGTCGCCCTAATGTTCGCCCTGTACTGGAACAGCGCTCTGACGGACCCGAGCCCCTCCCGCAGACGGGGGCTCCT
>Ga0316187_10000072_pt1 | contig 59137 bp, 51 predicted proteins | sample CroRivburrow1_MG_FD_204927 | JGI IMG/M metagenome (GOLD analysis project Ga0316187, IMG submission 204927) | Coastal sediment microbial communities from Maine, United States - Cross River worm burrow 1 | ecosystem: Environmental > Aquatic > Marine > Coastal > Sediment | place: USA: Maine...
GACATGCGATGTGCAGCGGCGTAGTTCAGAGATTCAACATGATCGTAGATCGCGATCGAGACAACGCGGGTTTCGCCGGGAATATTGCCGCCTACCATGAGCACAACACCGAACTCGCCGAGCGTATGCGCGAAAGCCAGCACCATGCCGGAGACGAAACCACGGAATGATAACGGCACCGCCACTGAGAAGAACGCGTCCAGACGCGAGGCACCCAGCGTCCAGGCACGTTCCAGTGTCTGTCGCGGCAGCGCCTCGAAACTGTTCTGAATTGGCTGTACGGCAAAGGGCAGGCTGTAAATACACGATGCGATCACCAGGCCTGTGAACGAGAACGTCAAGGTGCTGCCCGTCAGCTCCACCCACCACCTGCCGACGGTCCCATCAGGCCCAAGCAGGATGAGCAGATAGAAACCGAGAACGGTTGGCGGCAATACGATGGGCATTGCCACAACGGCTTGCGCAACCGGCTTCCATCGCGACGACGTCTGCGATAACCACCAGGCGAGTGGTGTGCCAATGAGGATCAGGACAACCATCGTTACGAAAGCGAGTTGCGCCGATAGCCACAGTGGCCCGTATAAGCTCACCTCGATTCTCCGTAGCCGTTCTTGCTGATGATGCTGATGGCAGCATCCGACTGCAGAAACTCAAACAAGCGGATAGCTCGCTCATCCTCTCCGTTGGAGGTAAGCAACACAGCCTGTTGCTCCAGTGGGGAATGAGTCTCCGGTGGTACGTGCCAGGTGCAACTACCTGTTGGCGCGTACGGACTGTTCAGCAGAGACTCCGCGACAAACCCGACGCCGGCGTTGCCAGATGCCGCAAATTGCAGAACCTGCATTACGTTTTCCGCGTAGGCCACGCGCCCCGAAACGTCCTGCCAGTGATTTGCGTGTTGCAGGAAGTCCCTGGCCGCACGACCATACGGCGCGGTATCCGGATTCGCCAACGCGACCCATTTGCTCGCGTGCAGCGCCTCGACGCAGTCATCGGCATCTCGCGACCAGAGCACAAGACGCCCGGTGGCGTAGGTAAAGCGGGAGCCGGGCACTGCTTTTCCCGATGCTTCAAGGAGTGCCGGGCGATCGGCGTCGGCCGCCAGAAACACATCGAACGGCGCGCCATTGACGATCTGCGCATAAAGTTTGCCGGTAGACCCCGTGGCCGAATCAACCACTATCCCCGTCTCTTCGGAGAAGCGGACTGCGAGCTGTTCAAACGTGCGGCTGAAATTGCTGGCAACAGCGACTCTTAGCGGGTCTTCCGCGACGACCGGACCTGCCAGGAAGGCAATGAGTAGTAGGACAAGTGTGCGGTGCACGCTGGCCTGCGTCAGGCCGCAAGCTCTGCTTTCTTTTGCCGACGGTACTCGTGCAACAGGGGTTCGGTGTATCCATTCGGCTGCTCGCAGCCTTCGAACACCAACGCACAGGCGGCCTGGAAAGCGATGCTTGAGGCAAAGTCGTCACTCATGCGTTCGTATGATGCATCACCCTCGTTCTGCCTGTCGACGATTTTCGCCATGCGGGTGAATGTCTCGAGCACCTGCTCCTTGTCTACAACGCCGTGCAGCAACCAGTTCGCCATGTGCTGGCTGGAGATTCGCAAAGTGGCACGATCCTCCATGAGGCCAACGTCCTCAATGTCAGGCACTTTCGAGCAACCCACGCCCTGGTCTATCCAGCGCACCACGTAACCAAGAATGCCCTGTGCATTGTTGTCGAGTTCAGCCTGAACCTCGTCGGCGCTCAGGCCGCTCACGTCACCAATCGGGGGCGTCAGTATGTCTTCAAGACTGGCCATTTCGCGTTTTGCCAGTTCATCCTGGCGAGCACGCACGTCTACTGCGTGATAATGCATAGCGTGTAATGTCGCGGCCGTAGGCGACGGCACCCAGGCACAATTAGCGCCCGCCTCGGGATGTGCCTGCTTGGTATCGAGCATCTGGCGCATCTCATCAGGCTTGGGCCACATGCCCTTGCCAATCTGCGCGCGACCCGGAAGGCCACAGGCGATGCCGACGTCGACGTTGCGGTCTTCGTAGGCCAGTATCCACGGCTGTGTCTTGATCGCTTCCTTTTGGAGCACCGTTCCGGCCTGCATGCTCGTGTGAATCTCGTCGCCCGTTCGGTCAAGGAACCCCGTATTGATAAATACGATGCGCTTGCGCACCGCTCGAATGCACTCCGCAAGATTGACGGACGTGCGGCGCTCCTCGTCCATGACACCGACTTTGATCGTATTCGGTTGGAGCCTTAACAACTCCTCGACCCGGCCGAACAATGTATCGGTGAACGCAACTTCATGCGGGCCGTGCATCTTCGGCTTGACGACATAGATACTGCCCGCGCGGCTGTTCGCCTGCAGGTTGTCGCGGCGCCGGTCAGTCATCGCACATGCCGCAGTCATCACGGCATCCAGGATGCCTTCGAAGACCGGGTCGCCATTCGCGTCGAGCACGGCATCTGTCGTCATCAGGTGGCCCACGTTTCGAACGAGCAGGAGACTCCGGCCCGACAATTCCAGCGCCCCGCCCTGTGGTGTCTTGTAGCAGCGATCCCGCTTGAGTGAGCGCCGGAGTTTCTTGCCGCCTTTATCGAAGGTCACTTCGAGATCCGCCTGCATAAGACCCAGCCAGTTGCGATACACGGCGACCTTGTCGTGTGCGTCAACAGCGGCCACCGAGTCCTCGCAGTCCTGAATCGTTGTAATAGCCGACTCGAGCACGACATCTGCGAGATTTGCTGTCGCTTCCTTCCCTACCGGATGCTCCGGATCGACGATCAATTCGATGTGCAGACCATGATTGCAGAACAGGTAGGCGCAGCGGCGCCCCTCGTCCATCGTCCCGGCGAACTGCGTCGGATCCGCGAGACCGACTGCAGCGCCGCTCCCGAGCGACGCTACGAAAATATCTCCGTCATCACCGCGGTCTATTCCATAGGCGTTGACATCGGCATGGCTCACGCCGTCGAGCGGAATTGCAATATCGAGAAACTGGGTCGCGCGGCGAATGACCTCGGCACCGCGGGCAGGATTGTATTCTCCCTCTCGCTGCTGGCCATTGTCCTCGCTGATCGCGTCCGTGCCGTACAGGGCGTCATACAGACTTCCCCATCGCGCATTGGCTGCGTTGATCGCAAAGCGTGCATTGGATACGGGAACGACGAGCTGCGGGCCAGCGACCTCGGCTATCTCCGGGTCGACATTCTCGGTTTCGATCGAAAATGGCTCTCCGGTCGGCACGAGATAGCCAATGTTCTGCAGGAAGGCGACATACTCGCCCTGATCCCAGACCTGGCCCTGCCGTTCCTGGTGCCAGGCATCGATTTTGGCCTGCATCTCGTCGCGCTTGTCCAGGAGCGCCCGATTCACGGGCGTCAAATCATCAACGATCGACTCCAAACCGGACCAGAAGTCATCCGGCTTGATTCCGATCGCTGGCAGGAGCTCGCTTTCGGCGAATTGTGACAACGCCGGGGACACGGTCAGCGCGCAAGACGCTCTTTGTTCTTTCATTTTCATTTCGCAAATAGTCGTTGATTGCACGCTATACTACGTCATACTAATCGATATTTTTACAATATCTTTTTGACAACATTAATTTCACAACAGGTAGCAAGATGAGCGCTCCGCAGGGTTTAAGACGAAAGGCACACTTCCTCGGCACGAAGATAAAGAGCCTGCGCAAACGGAACAACCTGACGCTCGAGGACCTCTCCGTGCGCTGCGTGCAGATCGATGCCGATGCCGGGCCATCTGTCTCCTATTTGTCCATGATCGAGAATGGTAAGCGTGTTCCTTCGGAGCGGCTGATCGAGATTATTGCAGATATCTTCCAGAAAGACGCCGCCTGGTTTTTTGACGAGTCTCTTGACGACGATGCCATCAACACCGCGCCGACGGCGGCAGTAAGCGGTATGCCGTTGGAACCCGGCTTCCTGTTCTCCGAGTCGTTATTGCAACTCGCAATTCCGGAGATGCTCGCGCAGACCGGGACCACCGGACGCCAGTTCGCACACCTGCTAATTCGCGCACACCAGGAACGCAATCAGAACCGCTTTCCCGATATCGAGCGCGCTGCTGATCGCATCGGCGGCAAACATTTCCCCATGCGCGTGGATGACGTGTTCGAGATAGCCAGGAAACTCGGCCTGGAGATTCAATGGTTCGATAACTCTGCGTTCACGGACACAGGTGACGACGACCTGCCGTTCAGCACGCTGGTTCGGTCTTTCTTTGACGCGCCCAACAAGGTCTACCTGAACAACATGCTGCGGGATAATCCGTCCCGGCTGAAGTTCGATCTCGCCAACCAGATTGGACACATGGTGTTACACGACGGTGATGGCGCGCGAACGCCACAAGTCTCCGGCGGTCGCGTATCAGGGCGTCGGCATGATTCCGATTCTCTTAATGTGGATGCCAAAGACATCCTCTATGCGTGGCGCGATTTCGAGTGCAGCTACTTTGCGGCTGCGTTGCTGGCTCCGAAGACACCGTTCCGGCAGTTCCTCGCGCGTAATTCCTACGCGATCAACTCCGGTGACAAAATCGAACTCACCAACACGCTGGTGATGCGGCGCATGTCGAGTGTATCGCCGTATCCGCACTGGCATTACTTCGATGCGTATCCACCCGGGAATCTGCGCGCGGTCTATCGAGGCAATGGTATCCCGCTGCCGTGGGGCAACATGCGACTTGTCTCCGACCCGTGCCAGCATTGGGCTGTGTTTCGCATGCTGAATTCCCGCTCCACCAAACCCTCGGCCCAGATTTCGGTGCTCCGGTCCGGCGATGACAAACGCCTCTATTGTTGCGAGTCGATTCGCAGCAAGGACGCGGCCGGGAATCCGCATGTGCTCTGTGCAGGTGTTGACCTGGCACCGGCACTGCAGTCGCAGAACATCGACCCGATGGATACGATCGACATGATCGAAGCAAGCTGTAACCGCGGCGGCGGCTCGGCAGCTATCCCGCTCGAGGCTCGCAAGCAGCTCGATAGCATCGGCAAGATCCTGAATATCGGCTGGATTGGCGAAGGGGCCGAGAAGGACGCGACGATCATTTGCCAGCGTAGCTCAAGCTGCCCACGGGACAAGCATTGCCTCGGCAAGCCGCCACCCAAGCTCAAACCGCAAATCGACCAGATTCGCGATGCGCTGATCAACACGTAGGTCATTTTGCTGCAAAAACGCTTGCTGCAAATTGACCAAGCGTTGCCGCCAAATGACAAGATAGCCAGGGGCCCACTGCATAGAGTAAATCCAACGATAACCGCAGGAGACTGCAATGTTGGCATTAGCTCGAAGAAGTGATCCCGGTACATTAATTCGTCGTGACGTGGCGAACTACCTGCACGACGCTTTCAGTTCCGAAGACGGCGCGTTGGGTTGGATGGACCGCTGGACCGAGCGGCGTGTTATCGACCAGAACATGGCCAAGATTAGCCTGGTTCTCGAGGCCGATGACCCGGTGGAATGCTGCTACCAGGATCTCATCCGTGAAATCGATACCGAGGCGGAAACTGGCATCTACCTGCTTGGTAGGGAAACACACTCAAGCGAGTTGCGTGAGTTGGCGAAGGATCCCGGCGTGTCAGGCAAGTTGCATGGACACATGGACACGATCGCACCCCAACTGTTTCCAGATGAGCTGGCGAACTCGTACCTGGAGTCAGACATCGTCTGGGTTGCGATCCGGGCACGCTACGACCGAGCCAAGGTCGATGCGACCGTGTCGGAGATCATCATGTCGCACCTGACCGAGGATAGCCGTGGCGGCTCCGATATGAGCATGGCCTTGCGATCGCTGATGTACTCGTTTCATGAGGACCTGGCGCGTCGCATAACCGGCCTGGAGCCAATACTCGACGAACGCAATAATCGCGAGCTTCTCACGATGATTAATGTGCTGACCGAGCGCGCAGGCGACTACGAGAAAAGAACAGAGGCCATTTACGAATGCGCCGGCACGGCTTGAATGAATCCCCCTGACTGATAGTCAAGCCTATCAGTTCTTTAGGGCGGGCCCTCGGGTCCGCCCTCTTTTTATCGCGGGCCCCTCGGGCTCGCCCTTTTTTTATACAATAGAGTCTCTACCAACTCCCGGCCTGAACCATGCCCAAACCTGATGTACGCGCTTTCTTCGACGAAGCGACATTTACCGTGACCTACGTGGTCAGCGATCCCGATACCGGCCACGCCGCGATTATCGACCCGGTTCTCGACTTTGACCCGGCCTCGGGGCGCACCAGTACACGCTCGGCCGACGCGGTGATTGCCTATGTCGAAGACAACGCGCTCACGATCGACTGGATTCTCGAATCACACGTGCATGCCGATCACCTCAGTGGTGCTCCCTACCTCAAGCAAAAGCTTGGCGGTACGACAGCAATCGGCGCGGACGTCAGCGCTGTGCAAGAGACCTTCAAGGGTATCTTCAATCTCAAGGATCTCGACACGGATGGCAGCCAGTTCGATCACCTGTTCACAGATAACGAGAGCTTCAAAGTTGGTAGTCTCGACGCACAGACGCTGGCGACGCCCGGCCACACGCCGGCCTGCATTACCTACGTCATCGGCGACACGGCCTACGTGGGCGATACCCTTTTCATGCCCGATTTTGGCAGCGCTCGAACGGACTTTCCGGGTGGTAGCGCGACGCAGCTTTACGATTCCATCCGCAAGATCCTCGCGTTGCCGGAGGAAACTCGATTGTTTATGTGCCACGACTACAAAGCGCCTGGCCGTGACGAGTTCGCGTGGGAGACCACGGTGGCCGAGCAGCGTGCCAGCAACATCCATATCAGTGACGATGTGTCACGGGATGACTTCGTCGCCATGCGTGAAGGTCGTGATGCCGAGCTGGGCATGCCCAAGCTGATCCTGCCGTCGCTGCAGGTCAATCTTCGGGCGGGTCAACTCCCTGATCCCGAAGACAACGATATCCGATACCTGAAGATCCCGCTCGACGCGGTCTGATTCCCGGATAGGTTGATGGACTACTTGCTGGCACTGCCTGGCGCACTTGCAATCGGCCTTAGTCTCGGCCTGCTCGGCTCGGGCGGATCGATCCTCACTGTCCCGGTGCTCGTTTACCTTCTCGGCCAGGACGAGAAAGTCGCGATCGCGGGCTCGTTGTTTATCGTGGGGACGATCGCACTCGCGGGTGGCATGCAATTCCTGCGAGCAGGATTCATCCAGTGGCGCAGCGTACTCATATTTGGCTTGCCTGGGATGGCGGGTACCTACCTCGGGGCAGTCATCGCCGCGTTCGTTCCCGGTGTCATGCAACTCGCGCTGTTTGCCCTGGTCATGCTGGGAGCCTCCTACCTGATGCTGCGGCCATTCGATCTCGAACATGCCGACTCGACCCCACGAGCCAGCTGGAAGATCGCGGCAGATGGTCTTGTTGTCGGCATCATCACCGGACTGGTCGGCGTCGGCGGCGGCTTTCTGATCGTCCCGGCGCTCGTGTTGCTGGGCGGACTAACGATGCACCAGGCCGTCGCGACGAGTCTTATTGTGATCGCATTGAAGTCCTACAGTGGCTTTTACAAGTACCTCGATGTACTCGAGCAACAGTCGTTGGAACTCGACTGGAAAACACTTCTGATCGTCACCGGGCTGGGAATCCTGGGCAGCTTTGCGGGCAGCAAGCTCGCGCGCCGATTGCCGCAAGACAAGCTCAAGCGCTGGTTTGGTTACTTCCTGATCGTCATGGGAATCTATATCCTCGTGCGATCGGCTCCGGATGCGCTGGGAATAAGCCTATGACTGTTTATCGACTAAGTGAGAACTGTGCGGTCTCTTCACAAATTCAGCCCGCCGATGTTGCCGCTATTGCAGCTGAGGGCTTCACGACCATTGTCTGCAACCGTCCCGATGGTGAGGACTTCGGCCAACCGACCGCTGGCGATGTGGCTGCAGCATGCGAAGCCCAGGGCGTTACGTTCAAGCTGATCCCGATCGACCGCAATGGCCTGACGATGGACATGGTTGAGGATTTTCGTAGCGCCATCGACGCCAGTGAAGGACCGGTACTGGCGTATTGCCGATCAGGACAACGTTCGTCCGTCATCTGGCAGGCGAGTGGCTCGCCCTGATTTGCAATCCGGGGCGGCTCGTAAGCGCCAGAGATAAAGGTCAGATTTCGCCCTCGCAGACGCGAGCGGTTTTGCGGCAAATACGAATTGGACAAAAAGCGCGCCGAAGTGCAAGGTGTCTAAGAGTGTTGGCCGCGCTGGCGGCAGAACCTCCCGATCTGAAGACCTGAGGGTCGATAACATCAGCCGATCGCCTAGCTTTTGAGCTTCGCTCGAAAGCGCTGCATGCCACCGATCCAGCGATCGTGGTCGGTCGCCTTGCGCTCAACGTAGGTTGTGACCTGCGGATGCGTCAGAATCAGGAATTTCCCGACGCGTGACTCGGTCACGATAATGTCGGCAACCTCCTCCGCCGACATGATGCCGTCAATTTCATTGCCGCCGAAACCACCCTCCATAGAATCACTATCGTCCTCGATACCGATCATGCGGGTCGCAACAGCCTGCGGGCAAACGACCGACACCCGGATACCGCGGTCACCGTAGTCGATCGCGAGTGCTTCGGCAAAACCGACGGCCGCATGCTTGGTCGTGGAGTACGCCGCGTCACCGATCTGGCTCAGGAGCCCGGCCGCAGACGCAATATTGATCAGCTGCCCTTTGCCGCGCTCGAGCATGCGCGGCACAACGGCGCGCGCCGCATACACATGCGCCATGACGTTGACCCGCCAACAAGCCTCCCAGCGATCGTCGATCGGATTCATGCCGCCGTCGGCGGACACGGCACCGGAAGGTCCATCGCCGTAACCTACTCCCGCGTTTGAAATGAACAGATCGATTGGCCCGACGTCCCGCTCAACCGCTTCGACAAGTGCAACCATGGCCGCTTCGTCGCCAACGTCGATCACGTGGGCGACACCACCGACTTCATCCGCGACGGCGGCGGCTGCCTGCCCATCGAGGTCAACGACGACGACTCTGACCTCGTCGGCCGCTAGCCGTCGGCACAGCGCGCGGCCAATACCATGGCCCCCGCCGGTGACGACAGCGATCGTCACAACCTGTCCTTGATCGTGTAGTACAACATGCCAAGCACCATTCCCGGGTAACGCAGCAAGGTGCCGCCCGGGAATGTGTAGGTCGGCAGGTTGGCTAAGACATCGAAGCGTCCGGCCACGCCTGCTACTGCCTCGGCGATAACCTTGCCCGCGAAGTTCGCCGTCGAAACACCGTGACCAGAGTAGCCCTGGCCAAAGAACACATTCGGCTCCAGCCTCCCGAGGTGCGGCAGGCGATTCACGGTTACTGACAGTGTTCCGCCCCATGCATAATCGATACCGACGTCTTTGAGTTGCGGGAATATCTTGAGCATGTAGGGCCGCACGAACTTGCCGATGTCTTTCGGGAACCCGGAACGATAGTTTTCACCGCCGCCGAACAACAGCCTGTGGTCGTCGGAAAGTCGATAGTAGTTCACGACAAAGCGCGTATCGTGCACGCCGAATCGTCCGCTGATCAACTCCTGTGCACGCTCCGCGCCGAGCGGCTCTGTCGCAATCATGAAATTGTTGATCGGCATGATCTTGTCGGCCGCACGCGGTTCGAGATTTCCCAGGTAGCCGTTGCATGCCAATACGATAAATGATGCCTTCACCTGTCCGGTCGCCGTCTTGACGATCGCGGGGTCGGTTTGGGAATAGCCTGTTACGCGGGAATTTTCGAAAATCTGCACACCCGCTTTCTCCGCTGCTCGTGCCAATCCGAGCGTGTAGTTAAGCGGATGCAGGGTCAGTGCTTCGGGGTCAAAGAACCCTTCAAAGTACTTGCTCGATGCAACGTAGCCGGGCACTTGTTCCCGATCGATTGAATAGCAAAACGGGTAGTCATAGCGTTCGGTGAGCACGTCGGACAGCTCCTGCGCCCAGCCGACGTAACTCCGCTTGTGCACGCCGACGAACTGGCCCTTCTGCAGGTCGCAGTCAATGTCGTGTTTCGCCACACGATTACGAATTTCGTCCTTGGCAAGTTCCGCAAAATTCCAGAGCTGCCGCGAACGCTCGACACCAAATTGCTTTTCGGCATCCATTACTTCAATGCGCTGACCGCTACCGACCAGCCCGCCATTTCGTCCTGACGCACCAAAGCCAATGCGTTCCGCCTCGAGCAGCACCACGCTCTTGCCGAACTCGGCGAGGTTGAGTGCCGCCGAAAGGCCAGTGAATCCACCACCAATAACACACACATCGGCGGTCAGGTCTTCTTCGAGCGCTGGCCGGTCCTGTATGCCCTGTGCGGTCGCTACGTACCAACTATCGGGATAACTCACTAGATTGTCGCCTGTGGTCTGATCGGGCTGCCGTCAAAGAAACGACTCAAGCGGAGTGGCCGGATATCGATGCCGGTGTCCTCGCCCGTCAACATACCCGCGATCGCCTTGCCCGCACCGGGGCCCAAACCAAAGCCGTGCCCGCTGAAGCCGGTCGCAATGTGAAAGCCGGGAATGGCATCGATCGCATCGATCATGGGAACAACGTCGGGTGACGTTTCCACCATGCCTGCCCAACTCTCAACGATCGGCGTGTCCGCCAGTTGCGGAAAGATCCTGTCGATATTGCGGCGTATACCTTTGAGTACTTTCTGGCTTGGTTCGGGATTGAGTACGCGTGTCTTCTCAAATGGCGTCACATCATTGAGCGCCCAACGCCGCGGCATGCTGAGTTCCTCGAAGAATTCCTTGCCGAAACTCAGGCGCAACACTCTCAGTTCCTGTAGCAGGGCCGGAATGTACTTGAGACTCCAACGAAACGTAGCTGGCGTGATCGGATGCTGCAGGATCGCGCCATGGGCGACGGTGTAACCGCCATCCTCGCGACGGCGGATGCCGAGGCTCTCATCGAACAGGTTGCCGTCAAGCGCGTCGGCACCGGGAGCAGTTCGCGCGACAGTGCCCCGCACCTTGAGCTGTGGAACCGCGACGCCCAGCGAGCGGCAAAATAGAGAGGTCCAGGCGCCGGCGGCGCAGAGAACCACCGAAGTCTTAATGGAGCCGTGCTCGGTCACCACGGCAGACACGCCTCCGCCACTCGTTTCAATACCTCGTACCGCACAGGAAACCAAAACACTGGCGCCGGCCCGTTCAGCGGCGCGTGCAATTGCCGGCGTCGCCTTGTGCGGCTCCGCCCGACCGTCGCTTGGCGTGAATACGGCCCCGGCCCACTCGATCGGGGAATTGGGAATACGTTTGGAAAGTTCGTCACGATCTATTAAACGCGAATCGATTCCATGCTCGTCCGCAACGCCAACCCACTCTTCGAAAGCCTTCATCTCCTTGTCCTTACGAGCGGCGAACATACATCCAGCTCGAACGAAACCGACATCTTCTCCGGTTTCCTCTCTGAACCCGTCCCAGATCCGCAACGCCTCCTGCATCATCGGGATCTCGCGTATATCCCGACCCTGGATTCGTACCCAGCCCCAGTTGCGGCCGGACTGTTCGCCAGCGATATGGCCTTTCTCACAGAGCACCACGCGGACACCCTGCTTCGCCAGGAACCAGGCTGTCGACACACCGACGATGCCACCACCGATAATTACAACATCGGCCGTTTCCGGAATACTCTCGGGCGGCTCGAATGGCCTGTCCCAGGTCGAAGAAACTGTATTGGCGTTCGTCATTGCTGTTGCCCGTCCATACTGAATCCTATACCGTCCGTGACCATGCAGGCACCCATCGAATCAGTATCTGACATCCCGCCGCTAATCGCGACCTCTGTCGTTCGCGGCAGCGAGCAGGGGCAGAGCCATGGCGGCGTTTTTATCGTCGACCCCGGGTCGCAGACGGTAACGCAAATGCTCGACTGGAACACGGTCGATATCGACTGGTCGGGTCGCGGCTGGGACCGCGGCCTTCGCGGCATCGCCTTTCACGACGGTGAAGTGTACATCGCCGCGAGCGACGAACTGTTCGTCTACAACCAGCGTTTTGAACGGTTGCGCTCCTTTCGCAACCCCTATCTCAAGCACTGCCATGAAATTTGCGTCTATAACGACAAGCTGTACCTGACGAGTACGGGCTTCGACAGCATCCTGGGCTTCGACCTGGTCGAGCAGAAGTTCATCTGGGGCCTCCACATCGCGAAGATCGACGGCGCCTGGCACGCACATCAATATAATCCGCATACGGATGTTGGCCCGCCGGAGAGTAACCGGCTGCACATCAACAATATTGATTGTTCGAAACACGGCTTGTCGTTCGCCGGGCTACGCACGCTCGGCATCGTCAGCCTCGCGCTCGGCGGCAAGCTGGAAATGCAGGTCGATCTCCCCGACGGGATCCACAACGCGAGCCTCATTAACGACGGCGTACTATTCAATGATACGGCTGCGAACTACCTGCGTTTCGTATCGCGCGACGGTGAGGAGACACACCTGCCGTTCCCGGTCTACCCGGAAAGTGAGCTTGAATTTGCAGGCATCGACGACTCGAAAATAGCGCGCCAGGGATTTGGCCGTGGCCTCTGCGTGATCAACGACAACCTGGTCGCCGCGGGTTCCTCACCCTCGACCGTTACGGTCTTTGACCTGGCCGGCAAGCAGACCGTCTTTTCCGTGAATTTCTCTATGGATATCCGCAACGCGATACACGGACTGGAAATCTGGCCCTACGACTTGCCGATGGCCGCCAGCGCGGCGACCGCGAGTTCCGGCGGTCCCTCATAGCGGATATTTGCGCCTGATACGCCCGGTATCTCACGTGCAGAGGCCAACATTTCTGCACAGAGCTCTATTCCCGCTTCCAGCTGGTCATCAGCTTCTGCCATTCCGCGGATTTTCCCGTCCGGAATAAGTGCGCTCGGCATATTCTTTTTGAAATCGCGTGCGATCTTCGCGCTCGCCAGCAGGGGAATTTCAACCATTAACGAGGCGCGATGCATAACCCGGAGATCCACCAGCTTGCTGGCATACTTTTTCAACATGCTCTTGTTCAAACAGGGCTGCGTCAGCAAGAAAGACGCTCCAGCATCGATATTCTCGCCGATACGCGTTGCGACCCAGTCTTCAGCCGGCGCGAATGCCGAAACGTAGGTACCGACCGCGAATCCGGGCGGCGAGACCAGGCCGGACTCCTCGCTGATGCGCGTCGCCATTTCCATGAGCCGTGTTTCGTGGGTGTCGAACACCCCTTTGCCACGCAAGTGTTCCTCGCGAGACAACTTCGCGCCACGCGTAATGACCAGGGACGTGACGCCGAGCGCCGCGGCACCGAGCAAATCAGCCTGCAGGGCAACCCGGTTACGGTCCCTGCCGGTCATGTGAACTATTGCGTCACAGTCGTTGCGCAGCACGACCCCGGCCGCGACGAGCGAGGACATGTGCCCGACCGCCCCGCGATCATCAATAACGCCTAAGGCGTCGACGAAACCGGACAGGGATGCGACTGCCCCCTCGATTTCACTGACTGTCGTCGTCGGCTGCAGCGGCAAATCTGCGGTTATTACAAAGTCCTTTTGCCTCAGCGCATCGCGAAACGTCTTCAATTGCGTTCATCCCGGGTCATCAGCGAGCAATGATACCAGCGGCTGCGAACCTCGGTTAGACTGCGCAGCAATGATCACTCTGCCCAACAAAACGGCCATCCGGGAATTTGGCCGCTACCTTGCCGAGCACGGCTACGACACCGCATCGCTGACCGAACAACTCGGCCGCGCGCGGCCGCCCGCAGAGGGCGAGCAGGAGCAGATGTTCGACGATTCGCGTGAAATCACGACGGCGAACGTCCTCATCCGCTTGTTCCTGCTCGGCGCGGTTGTCGACGAGGCCGCGCTCGAAGAATTCTTGAGTGCGGCCGTCATAAAATTCTGCCGGTCGTCCAATCTGCTGATAAGCGAAGACGGAATGGTCCGTGCGCGGATCGTCATCGTGCCGGTAGAGGACCTGCTGTTCGCGTCCGATGCCTTTCATATTCTGGGCACCGCTGACGCAGGCAATTTCGTGCTTCCTGCAAGCACGCATTCGGCCAATTTCCTGCGCTACCTGACACTTCGGGAGGCGGTCGACTCAACGCTGGATCTTGGTTGCGGCTGCGGTATTCACGCCCTGTTCGCGGCTCGTCACAGCGAACGCGTAGTTGCCAGCGATGTCAGTCCGCACGCGCTGTGGTACACGCAATTCAACGCAGCGCTCAACGGCATCGACAATCTCGAGACGGTGGAGGGCAACCTCTTCGAACCACTGACTGGGCAGTCATTCGACCTGGTGATCAGCAATCCGCCGTTTGTAGTCAGCCCCTCCGAGACCTTCGAGTACCGCGATAACGCGATGGAGCTGGACGAATTCTGCAAGGCACTGGTACGGGAGGCGCCGCAGCATCTGAACGACGGCGGCCATCTGCAGATGTTGTGTGAATGGGTCAAAGTCGAAGGTGAATCATGGCAACGGAGAATCTCAGACTGGGTTCGCGGTTGTGATGCCTGGATTCTCCACGCCACGCCGCTGTCGCCTGAAGGCTACGTCAGGCAACGCGCCAATGACGTATCAGGCGATTCGGTTGATACGGGTGCCGTCGATACCTGGCAGCAGTACTTTCACAAACACAGGGTCCGTGCTGTTCACCCGGGCATGATTACTCTCCGACGGCGAGACGGGGAGAACTGGTTGCACGTTCAGAACCTGACAGCTGATGTCACTACGCCGGCCGGTGAGGCAATTGCCGAAGGCATCGCCGCTGTCGACTTCCTCGAGGCCTGCGATGACGATGCATTGCTTGCCGCGACGCTGCTGCTCGTCGAAGACATGACCGCTGAGGAAATGCGTGACGACGACAAGGTAATAGGCGTTTGCCTGCGCATGAACAACGGCTTGAATACCGATGTCGAAATCGATGGTGCCGTCGCCGCTTTTCTGAACCTGTTCGGCGGTACGAAAACCGTCAGTGACTGCGTTATCGAGTTCGGCAAGGTCGCGGACGCCGATCCCGAGGCACTGTCAAAGGATCTTCTCGCGATCGTACGAGTATTTGTCAGCCGCGGCTTCCTGGTGCCGATAGAGCCAGAATAGAAAGCGCTACCGCAAAAGAAAAGGGCAGCCAATGGCTGCCCTTCTTGTTTCTACTTTGCAAATTGCGATCAGTTCCAATCGTAGGAGAACCTTATGCCGTATTCCCGCGGTCGGTTCGTATTGACGCGACGTTGGTTAAAGAAAGTATCGAAGAAGTACGGATTGTCAAAAAGTACCGCTCGCTCGTCAGTTACGTTGTTCACAAACCCTTCCACTACCCAGTTGTCCCCAGCCAAACCAATTTTCAGGTCGGCTATACCGTAGGCCGGCTGGATAAAGGTCGCTGCCGCCGAACTGCCCGGCTCATACGGGAATTCCTCAAGCTGATTGCGAGATTCGTCCTGCCACATGTACTGGCCGCGAACATACAGATTCTTGTCACCGCCAACGGTCCAATTATATTGCGCATATAAATTGTATTTGTGCTCCGGAACGTTGGGTAGCTGCGTGCCCTTCGGAACGACGGTCGTGACAAAAAAGTCCTCTGACGTCTCGGCCCTGACCCAGGTGTAGTTCAACCCCAGTTCCAACGCATCGGTCGGCGCAGCACGAAGCTCGAACTCGAGACCGGTTTGCTCGGCGTCACCCACGTTAGCCACCATGATCTGGAACGGCTGACTACACAGATCGACATCGGGAACCTCGCCCGGATCACAGGGCTGGAAGCTCGGGTCGAGCGCCTCGATCTGGTAGTTCTCCCACTGGCCGTGGAAGAGGGTTGCGTTAACCTGCAGTCTGCCGTCAGCCCAGCGTGTCTTGGTACCGATTTCGTAATTCTTCAGGAGGTCGGGCTGATAGGACTGCGGGAAGAACGTGAAGGGCGTCCGGTTGCGATTCGCGCCGCCAGCGCGCCAGCCCTCGGAGTACAGGCCGTATATCATCTTGTCGTCGTCGATATTCCACTTGAGCGAGACCTTCGGCACAACGTCACTGTTGCCGCCCTGCGGAGTCGTAATGTCCGGGTAGCCATCGGCAATAATGAACGGCTTGTCGACGTAGTAAGTCCGGTCCATATCCTGGTCGAAATACCGGAGACCGAGTTCGCCCGTGAGCGAATCGTTGAAGTCGTATGTGAAAGTACCAAACACAGCCCACTGCTCCCAGTCGGTGTCGTCAACCGACAGCCACCAGGACGGATCCACGCCCGAAGGTGCGTACAGGTAGGTCCAGTAGGCGTAGGACAGCGAATCCAGGAATTCCGGTGTTCGCGCGCGGTATTCCCAGTACTCGCTCTTTTCTTCATAGAACGCACCTACCGTCCAGCTCAGGTTTTCGCCTTCGTGCGACAGGCGGAACTCCTGCGTAAAGCGCTCGTTTTGCTGGTCGAGCGTGTTGAAGCCGACCGTATCCTGATCGCTGATTTGCCCCGGCAGGTAGAAGTACAGGTAACCCGTTCCCGGATCAACGCGTATTCCTCCGGCACCGAATGCGTGATTCTCCGCTCCCGCAAAACCGGACCAGCAGTAGGTCGCGTACTGCGGGCAGAAATTGTAGTTGAAGTATGCCGAGTAAGCGGTCCGGTCGAAGACGTAGTTGATGTCGCGATCGAAGTAACTCGTTACCGACGTGAACTCGACGCTGCCGAACGCACCATCGAGCGTCAACGCCGCCTGCGTCCACTCGTCATCGCGGGTATCGCGGTAGAATTTGACTGTCTTCAGGTCACCGACCGTGGGGTCATAGTCATTACGCGCGCCGGCCTCCGATGTCTGACCGATGTACGCGGCCGTCAGCGCCCATTCATCGTTGATGAACCACTTGGCGGACAGGCGCCCGCCGAGGTGTTCCACCTCGTTGATGTCGTCGCCAACAGCATCCGAGTTGTCCTTGGTGCCCCTCATAGGCGACACGCCGGCGACATTGTCGATAAAGCCGCCATCGGTTGCCGAGAAACCGACCAGTCGAATGGCGAACTTGTCCTCGACCAGCGGCATATTCAGCACGCCGGAAATATCGTAGCTCTCGGAAGACTTGCTGCCAGTGCGGAACATCGCACTCGCATTCGCAAAGAACGCCGAAGGATCAGGCTTGTTGGTAATGATGCGCAATGTGCCGGACTGTGAGCTGTCGCCGTACAGCGTGCCCTGCGGGCCAGCCAGCGCTTCGACGCGCTCAATATCGATCATGCGCGGTTCTGGATTAATAGAGAACTGCGTCAGGGGTTGCTCGTCGATATACAAAGCGGCAGAAGACGCAGCAATAAACGCTACCGGGTTGTCTGAGACGCCGCGGAAGATGATCTTGTTGGCGCCGGCGGTGCCACCGATGCTACTCATGCTCGGTGTCGCGCGTACGACATCTTCGATGTTCAACAGGCCTTGTCTTTTAAGGTCTTCACCCGTGAATGCCTGGATGCTGCCAGAAACATCCTGGAGGCTCTGTTCGCGCTTGCGCGCCGTTACGGTGATTTCCTCAATGCCGCCCTGCTGGGCGCCGTCCTGTGCTTGTGCCTCTTCGCCGTGACCGGCAACGGCCATGGAAACCGCTACTGCAAGAGCACTCTTTACTGGAATCCCATCCAGAGTCGAAACATCAGCCATTATCGCAACCCCCTGTTGATCTTATTGGCTCTAAATGTTGCTATCCTCTTCAGTCTACTATCGTTTTTTGCGCGCATACAACAAAGATTACCGATGGCGCACGCCGGCAGCGTTTCACAATACGCAATTGCGCAACAATCCGGCGTTTTGTTATGTTCCAGCCCCTATGAATATTGCCGAACCACTCAAGATGCTTGGCGACGTTGACGCCAGGCCGTTAATCGATGCCGTCCTTGCCCTCGACGACGAGACCTGGCTGGCAAACGTCAACCGGCAGAACGATTACGAGGTCCATAAACAGACTCAGTCTGTCGTGCTGGTGTTTTGCGATGGGACACCGGAAAATCTTGAAATCACCAAGGAAGCTGGCTGGGATGGCCTGGCTGAGGTGGCAATCCCCGTCATGCACGACCTGATTGGCCGGCACTATCCGCCGGGCGGCACGATTATCCGGGCCATGGCCGCGAAGTTGTTGTCAGGTGGACGCATCAACCCGCATTTCGACAGTCATGCAACGTTTCGCCACAGCCACCGTATTCATGTGCCGATCACGACGAACAAGCGCGTGCGCTTCATGATTGACGGGCGGCCCTACCACCTGGAGGTCGGCCAAGCGTACGAGATCAATAACCAGAAGACCCACAGCGTCATGAACAGCGGCAAGGAAGACCGCATAACGTTTATCTTTGACTACATGCCGCCCGACCTGGTTGCACGGGGCTAGCTACAGGTCCCGCGGCTTCCAATCCTCCGGCAAGTCGCGCAACAACGGCTCCAGTACCTCGATCATGGGCCCGATATGTGCCTCGTAACTGCGCCACTTGTGCTTCGCCGATGAATAGATCGGCTGCCGCACCTGTTCGGAGCTGGCCGTCTTGACCGCCCGGTCGGTCTCGTAGAATCGCAGGCAGGCATCGTCCCAGGGCAACTCGCAGAACTCCAGGATACGGCGCACCTGGATCTCGAGATCATCCACAACGTCCTCATACTGCACATCCAGGACCTTGCCCGGCAATACCGCATGCCAGTGATCCATGAGGCGCTGGTACTCCAGGTAGAACTCGGCCAGTTCGAATTGATCGTAAGTGAACGGCTGCCCACGTGCGAACAACTGTTTGAAACTTCCGAGGCAACTGTCGAGCGGATGACGTTTCGCATTGATGATCTTCGCGTTCGGCAGAACAAGGCTCAGGAAGCCGGCGTGCACGAAGTTGTTGGGCAGCTTGTCGGTGAACCTGGGCAGGTCCGTTTCGCGATGCCGTTCGGTGCGCTTCAGGTAATCCTCGCCCAGAGCCTTGAACTCATCATCATCGAGGAGCGCGATAACGCGCGGATAGGCTTTACGATCCTCACGATTCGCACCTGTTGACCGCGCGACTCGTCCGAGGTCTGGCAGCTCGTGCGTGCCCTCGACATCAGGATGACTCGCCAGGATCTGCTCGATCAATGTGGACCCCGACCTCGGCAATCCGACGATGAAAATCGGCGCATTGCTGGCGTGCCCCGTTCCTTCACGCTCGGCCAGGAACTCTTTCGAAAACACCTCGATGAACTGGTCGTGCAGGTCAACAGTCTGGACCGGATCGTAGGATTCGCGCTCACGCCGATTCTCATTGCCGAGCGCGTAGTGCTCGAATGCCTTGTCGAAATCCTGCTTGTCCTCGAAGGCCTTGCCGAGCGCGAAGTGGAAGTTGGCCTTCTGTTCTTCGATCAGCGACTCACGCGCGACACGCTGCTGCATGACCTCTATGTCGTCGTCATCAAACCGAAAGGTCTTGAGATTGGCCATGCTCCACCAGGTCTCGCCGTGGTCTGGATTGTGCTCGATGCATTTCCGGTAATGCGCGATAGCTTCTTCCTGCTTGCCCACGGTCTTCAGGATGTGCCCCATACCGGACAGCGCCCCGAAATTCGCCGGATCGATCTCGAGCGCCTTGCCGAACATCTCTAATGCTTCATCGTGCTGACCGATCATGGCCTTGACCGTGCCCGCCGAAACATAGCCATTGGGCTTGGCGGGCTCGAGCCGGATGACGCGATCGAATGCCTCAATCGCCTCCGCGGTCTTGTCCTGCTCCTGTCGTGCCAGGCCAATGTCCATCCAGCCAAGCGAGAAGTCCGGTGCGATCTCCAGTGCGCGATCGAGAAGCGCTTCGGCATCTCCCCATTGTTTGGCGCGCATGGCGATGCTTGCGAGCAGGCGCAACGCGTCAACGTTGCCCGGGTCCCTGAGCAGCACGTCACGGTAGATCTTCTCGGCTTCGCGCGGGTTACCCATGCGCTGCAGGTTCATGCCACGCACGAGGTCTTCGCGATGCGGGGTTAACTTGAACGATTCCTCGAACTCGCGCGTGGCTTCGTCGTGTTTGCCCAGCCCCGTCAGAACTTTCGCCTTCTTCGTGCGAATCGAAGCGCTGCCCGGCTCCAGCTTTTCAGCGCGCTCCAGGCAGTCCAATGCTTCACGCAAGCGGCCCTGCATGATCATCGACTCCGCCAGGCCTTCATGTGCCCTCGAGAAATCCGGGTAGATGCGTACGGCGCGCGAGAGGGTGTGCTCCGCTTCGTCCGGCTTGCTCTGCTGAATCAGCGACGCACCGAGCAGGCACAGCAGGTTCGCATCGCGCGGATTTGCGTTCAGCGCCTGGCGGCAGATGCGTTCGGCCATCGGTGCATCGCCGGCGCGCAGGAATGTCGTGGCCCGGTCGAAGGAAGCCTTGGGTGAATCGTGTTCGTTTTCTTGCACTTTATCGGGCTTTGTTACTCACAGCGGCCGGAATCATAACAGCGAGTGCCGCGATTGGGGCAATAAACAGCGGGTGAATCGCCCCTAGCCAGCCATCCACCTGCCCGTACCAGAAGATCTGGGAGCTGCAACCGGCTATAGCCGACACGAGGATCGCCCAGAATCCGGCTTGGGCCGGCGTCCTGTCCCAGAAGATCGACATGATGAACGGGATGAAGATTGCCGCCGGCGCGACGAGCGTGGCAAACACCACCAGGCTGACGACGCCCGGAAATACCAGGGAAATAATGAGCGCGATAGCAGCGAGTACGGCCGTAACCACTCGCGAGTGAAATACCTGCTTCTCCTCGCTTGCGTCATGTCCGAATATCGGCTCGTACAGATCCTGTACGGCCATTGACGACGCGCCCGCGAGGAACGAAGACGACGTCGACATCGTCGCTGCCATCACCGCCGTCATGATCAGCGCGCGAACGCCTTCCGGCAACACCTGGGCGACCAGCTCGGGCAGCGCCTGGTCCTGGTTTTCGAGCCCGGGCACAAGCACCGCCGCCGCGAGCCCAAGGATTGCGACACAACCGCCAAAGATCACGTAGTTGCAGCCGGTAAAGATGTAGGCAAAGCGCGCCGTCTCAGCGTCCTTGGCGGCAAGTGCTCGCTGCACGTAAGCCTGATCGACGCCATAGCTATAGAGCGCCAGCGCTCCCCAGGCGAGCGGCGTCCAGAGACCGAGTTCACTCAGACTGAAATGCTCTTTCGGCAGATTCGCCTGCAGGCCATCCACGCCGCCAACCGCATGCAGGGCCAGTACGACAGCCAGGATTACGCCGGCCATGAGCACAACGTATTGCAGGGCGTCGGTCCAGACGACAGCCCACAGGCCGCCCATCATCGTGTAGATGGCGAATACGGCCGTAATGATGAGCGACGACTGCGCGATCGAGAGATCAAACAGGGCAGACAGCAGGAGAGCCGACACCAGGATCTGCACCGCGACAAAGGCAACGGCCTCGACGATCTCGAGCACGGCCGTCAGGCGCTGCGTGTTCACGCCGAACTTCATGCCAATGTATTCGGGGATTGTCGTCAGCTTCAGCCTGCGCAGCTTCGGCGCGACAAAGATGCCAAGGAAGATGTAGGCGGGTATCGCCGCGTAGGTCCAGTAGATGCCTGACAGGCCGATCGCGTAGACCAGCCCGGCGCCGCCGATCATGCCGGAGCCCGAAAACTCGGTGGCCGCGAGACTCAGTGACGCAGGTACTTTACCGAGCTTGCGCCCGCACAGATGAAAGTCTTCAGCGCTGTGGATCCGCTTGGACCAGTATCGGCCAATTCCCAGCACCAGGCCTATGTAGGCCAAGAACATAAAGATGTCGAGCACGCTGACCCCCCAGCTTTGTTACTTGTTATTGTGTCGCCGCCCGCCTGTCACCGCTGATTAGCCACCACAGGCTCCACGCACCCCACAATGCGATGATCGGTAGCACGGTCCAGTAATCGCTCTCTTTCGGCAGGCTCCACCCCGGAGCACCGCGGGCCGCTACGATGGCCGAGAGACACACGACGGGCCAGTAGACAGTAATACCCATCGCGGCGATCAATAAACCCCTGCCCCAGTCACGCCCTTTCGCAAACGCGACCAGGCCGACAAGCAGTAACGGGATATAGAAGACCGCATCACCGAATGCAAAACCATACCAGAAAGCGGTTCCGACCTCGGTTATCTGAGTTGCCGGCTCTTGCGTGCCCATTGCCACGCCGAAGTCGTAGTCCAGTGCCGACACGCCCTGCGCGTAAACGAGATATGCGGCAAATAGCCAACCGCTGACCTGGAGGAACCAGAATGATGCAGGTTGTTTCTTCATTAGAAATCTCCGAATACCGTGCACACACTAGGCTATGCTACGCCGATGACCACCCACGTCTACTTCGATCTTGACGGTACTCTGACCGACCCTTACGAGGGCATCACGAAATGCATCCTGTATGCGCTCGATGAACTCGGCTTCCCGCATCCCGACGACGACTACCTGTACAGCTGCATTGGCCCGCCTCTCTGGGACACGTTCCCGGAACTGGTCGGCGAGGAATTGACGAGGAAAGCGGTCGACCTGTACCGAGAACGCTTCGTTGACGTGGGCTGGAAAGAGAACAAGCCTTACGCGGGAATTGTCGAAGCGCTCGATGCGGTTTCATCGGCCGGGTACACGATGTTTGTCGCGACGGCCAAGCCGCATATGCACGCAGCTCGCATTGTCGAGCACTTTGGCATGGGCGAGTTCATCCACAATGTGTATGGCAGCGAACTGGACGGCACACGTGCGACGAAAACCGAGTTGCTCGCGTTCGCCCTGGATCGCAACCCCGGGGCGACACGCCACATTATGATCGGAGACCGGAAGCACGACCTTATCGGCGCTGTGGCGAACAGCATGACGCCGATCGGTGTTGCGTATGGTTACGGCTCGGTCGAAGAACTTGAAGCCGCTGGTGCGACCGCGATTGCCGACTCGCCGAGCGCCCTGCCCGGACTACTTAAGTAAGCGCATCTCGCATGGCTCGAATGTGATCGGGCCCCATACGGCAGCATCCACCGACAATCGTCGCACCTGCTTCCACCCACGCGAGCGCGGCGGTCGCGCAATCACCCGGCGTTACCGTTCCGGACCAGGAATTGTCTTCCACCGAGTAGACCTCGCCAGAATTGGGATAGGCGATCACGCTTTTTGCTGGCGCTGCCGCCCGAATCTTACGTATCAACTCGGGTACGAATTGCGGCGGCGTGCAATTGACGCCGACCGCGACGACCGTGGGATGATCATTGAATAGTGCGACAACGTCCGCGATTGGAGTGCCATCACTAATGTGTGTGTCGTCACAACACGAGAAACTCACCCACGCGGGCGTGTCACAGTCGGCGAGCAGGTCGACGAGAACCTCGGCCTCGAGCCTCGACGGAACGGTCTCAACGGCCAGTATGTCGGCTTCGCTTGCGTCGAGTAGTCTTAGTCTTTCATCATGAAACGCACGCAGTGTTTCTGCGGATACGCCGTAACCACCCTTGTACTCCGAACCATCGTGCAGCATCGCACCGTACGGCCCGATACTCGCAGCGATAAGCGGAACGTAATCAATGTCCGGATTGGCGGCCAGGAATTCGTTCCGTGCACGTGCGGCAAGATCGACAGACAGGCACATAAGATCATCTGCTTCATCGGCCGAAAGTCCCAGCGTCGCGAATCCCTCCCGGCTCGCCTGGTAGGTCGCGGTCGCGACGCACTCGGCACCCGCATCCAGATACGCCCGGGTCGCCCGGACGATCGCTTCGGGATTCGACTGTAACAACGAGGCTGACCAAAGCGCGTTGCCAATATCGCAGCCTTGCGCCTCGAGCTGAGTCGCCAGGCCACCGTCTATGAGGATCGGCCGATCGCGATCGAGTGCCTCCAGGAGCGTTTGTCTAATCGTCATTGTCTACCCGTACATCTACTTCTATGGAGTACAGTAATTTTGCCACTTTCACGGCCGCCAGGATGGTCAGATCCGGATGCCGCAGAGTGATATCTGTCGGCCCGTTGCCAAGGCGAATCGCCTCGACCAGCGTACCGGGGGAGCTCGTGCTGCCGCGTGTGCGATCCATGACCAGCGATCGTCCGGCGATCGACTCACCGTACTGCGGGTGATGGCGGTCAACAATTTTCCCGGTCTCGGGATCCAATCCACCCCAGAAACTCAGGGGCTGCGTCAACTTGAGTTCACCCGCCATCACATGCCTCTTCAACACAGTCACGCAAACTCGCGAAAGTCACGGCAACCCCGAGATCGGATGGGGCATACCAGGCCCACTTCGCCGAGTTCGTCATTACATGATCGCCTAACGCGGCTGCGACTGGGCGGTAGTACGTGCACCGACCAGTAATGAGCTCGACGCCGCTTTGCTCGAGCGTGCGGAGCAAGCCCGACTCGTGCAAATAGCCGAGTGTCGCGGCACTCGTGGATGCAATGAGACGCTTGCTCAGTTGGCGGCCATCGATCAGTGCGACAAGATTACGAAACTCGGCCGGCGAGAAATGTGGCGCGCCGACGCAAACGGCCGATACCTTGTCCCTCGTCGATGTGCACAAGCTTGCTGCGACGGCAGAGATCTCATCAGGCCCGATACGGATCGATGACCGGGGTACGGCGCCCTGGCAGGCGGCATCCAATGTCGGCGCCTCGGGCGTGATCCCGACGGCATGAAACATGCGCACGGAACCTGAACTGGCTGCTGCGCTTCCGAGTGCACGTAGCTGTTCGACCGTCGTACCTGGCCGCAGCCCATTGATGGCCGGTAATTTGTCGCCCGCCTGGCTTCCCACCAGTATCCCGAGCGAGTGGAACATCCACTCGTCGGCGAACCAGTCTTCAGGAATTTCGTGTAGATCAAAGACTACAGTCGCTTTGCGACCCTCCGTCCGATGCAATCCGTACTCTGGAACGCGCCCAGTGATAGCCGCGCACATATCGATGAACTCGACGTAGCGATTCGTGCGGGCACCGAGCACCGAGTTGGCATACACGACAGCACTCGACTCGCACCATGCAACGTGTTCACCGAATCCGGGTTCCGGTCGCGTGTGATACGGCGCGCAACTCAGGACAGCCTCACAGCCCATGCTCTTGTAGAGCTCGACCAACTCGGCGGCAATGCCACTATCGTCGGCGGGATTACGAGGATCAAACGAACAAGCCGTCAGCGTTGTCGGCACTGAGACGGTCGTTCCCCACTCCGCCAGTTTCTTCGCAAAATCTACGTTGGCCTGGCTATGGAGGTACGCGCTGGCGACGTGCGCCCATTCGATATCGATGAATCGATTCGCGCCAAACGCCTCACCAACACTGATGAGTGTCTCCATCGCAAATCTCGCACCCTCACCGCGTGAGCCCGCGAGCATTTCCTTGTCCATGGTGGTCAGGCCAAGCACGGCATTGAGTGTATCAAACGCGCGAGGACCGCTCCGGCTGCGGTTTCAAGCGGCCGAGTGATAAACTTCAGCGGTCCTCCACCGGTTAAGGAATTTCTCAATGCGTACCAGATCTATGCTGTTCGGCCTCCTTGCGCTGCCTGCTGTTGTGTTTGCGGATGCCAGCGACGGCCAGTTTATGGGCTATGAGCTCGGAACAGACTATGCGACGACGCCAAAACAAATTGAGAGAACGACTACGGGAGATGTGGTGATTGTGGCGGAGGATCCGTTCAAGCCGGCCGATATCCAACAAGTGAAGTTATTTGCTACGGCCGAATCGCGAACGATTGGTTACATCAGTGCAGCCAGTTGGTATGCGACGGAGAGCGAGGCGCGTGAAGTCGGTCGTCGATACGCACAATTACTGCGCGTCAAGTACCCGGATTGGGAGTTCGGCCGGGAAACCATGGATGCCAGCTCGCGCATTGTCGAGGTCAATTTCGACAAGGCTCCCTATACCCTGCAATTGCGCCTGGTACGCGACGAACATGAAGGCAGCACGATGTGGCGCTTCTCCATGGGGCTCGGTTGGCAACCAGGCACCAAGGAATGGCGCGCATGGCAAGACATATCCACCGCCCAGCAATCTGCGGCAATGGCGACTGAGCGCGAGCAGATATTGGAAAACTCGGATGTGCGCGGACTATAGCGCGAACCGAAACTGGAAGGTTATTGGAGTCGTCGCGCTCTTCGCGGCGGGTCTGGTCGTTTCGGGCGTGCTGCGATTCCTTCATCTGCACACCGAAGATCCGATCGCACTGAGCGCCTATGCGACCCAAACCTATGTCGGTCTTACTATCCTTGCAGCGGTCCTGCTGCGGCGATCCGGAGTTCCGTTTAATCGCCTCGGATTTGGACTGGCATGCAAGCCTGTGAAATATCTTGCCCTGGCGGCGGCCGGCGTCGCACTCATGCAATTGACAGGTTGGCTGCTCGACCCCGTTTGGGAGCGCGTCTTCGGTGGGAGTCGTGACCTCGCGAGGTTCTCCGATGTCGCTGGCTCGCCAGAGGCATTGATGAAGCTGATGGCATTTAACTGGACAGTTGCTGCCTTTGGAGAAGAGCTGGCGTTCCGCATCGTGCTGATGCGTGGCATATCGTTCGCACTTGGCGACAGTCGGACGGCATTCGGTGTCGCGCTGATCGTCCAGGCTGTCATCTTTGGTCTCGTTCACGCCTATCAAGGGCCGGCGGGCATCTTCGGAGCTACGATCAATGGGCTGATCTTTGGCGGCCTCACATTGGCTGCGCGTGGAAGTATCTGGCCCGCCGCGATCGCTCACGGTTCGAGCAACTCAATAGGTATCATGGAATTGTATTTATCGGGCTAGTGCACGAGCTGCCCGGGCCCGAAAACCAACTGGAGAATAGGTATGAAGAGATATCTGGCAATCATTCTGATATTGATTCCGTGCCTTGTGATCGCATCCGAACAATCCCCGTACGCTGGAGAGGAAATTCGGTCAATCAAGTCGATGTCCGAGCAGGAAATCGAATCCCTGCGCCGCGGCGACGGTATGGGATTCGCGAAACTTGCGGAGTTGAATCATTTCCCCGGGCCCAGGCACGTGTTGGACATCGCTGACGAACTTGAATTAAGCGCGGAGCAATTGGCCATGACACAGTCGCTGTACGAAGAAATGCGGCGCAGTGCTGTGATTCTCGGTAAAGAACTCCTGGAGGCCGAATCCCGACTCGATATGGACTTCGAGCAAAGAACAGTCAACCCGGAATCGCTGGAAGCCTCACTGCTGGAAATAGGACGGCTGCAGGCCCAACTCAGATATGTTCATCTCGAGGCCCACCTGACCCAGACCAGATTGCTCACGCCGGATCAGATCGAAACCTATGATGCTGTGCGCGGATATGGCGGCAGCCCACATGATCCAGGCGCGCATTCGACTATGCACGAACCACAGGCGTCGCCTGGAGAGGAAGAATGACTGAGATTTCTCGCCCAAACCGGCGCAGCGTTATCAAGGGATTGGGTGCCGGCGCATTGTTGGGAGCCGTTGGCTGCACACCGAATCCGGTTTCCCCGGCGCCGGACTACCCTCGTGCATACTCGCGCAAAGCCTGGGTGGCGCCACGCGTTTCAATGGATGCAGTCATCCGCGTCATTGTTGGTCATCGTCCCTACCGGCCGAAGGGATTCCGCGTGGAGCGCGAGCAGTTCGACGACAAGATCGTAGTCCATAACTACGGCCATGGCGGAGGCGGTCTGAGCCTTGGTTGGGGATCGTCCGCGCTCGCAGTGCGTGAGGCAGCCGATCTCGTACCGGGTGAGGCTGCGGTTGTTGGCAGCGGCATCATGGGGCTATGCACGGCGCGCCTTTTGCAGGACGCGGGCTGGTCCGTCACCATCTACACGCGTGATGTCTACCGGCACACGACATCGAACGTCGCCGCCGGCGAATGGGGACCGTTCTCGACTCATGAGGACAGCCAAGTAGACGCGGCGTTTCTCGCACGGCTCGACTGGGCCGCCCGCATATCCCACCACGCGTACACAAACCTCACCGGCAGCAAGTATGGCGTTCGCTGGCTGGAAATTTACGAGCTGTATGGTGCGCCAGTTGGTGAGCGCAATGCTTCGACCTTCGACGATCTGTTTACCTATCAGGGCAATCTCGATCCGGGTGAGCATCCGTTCGGTGAATGGTATGCAAGACGCATGGTTACCATGCAGATCGATCCCGGCACATTGCTGCGCCAGCTGACAGCCGATTTCCAGATAGCTGGCGGCAAGTTCGTGATTCGAAACTTCGAAAACCTTGATGGCGTACTCGCGCTGGACGAGCCCGTCATCTTCAACTGCACTGGTCTTGGCGCGGCCAAACTGTTCAGTGACTCCAACCTCGTTCCCGCGAAAGGCCAGCTAGTTTTCCTGCCGCCCGACCCCGCCATCGACTACATGACCATTGGGGGCGGCTCCTCCGGCAAAGACGGATTCCTGCACATGTTCCCGCGTGGCGACGTGATCCTGCTCGGCGGAATATTCAGGTCGGGTGACAGCAGTACGAATGCCGAAGCGGACCAGACGGAACGCATCGTCCAGGAGCACCAAAAGCTGTTCGATTCATTCGGCTGAGGTGTACCGTTGGCGGTCAATGAGAGCTAGTCGCCCTCTTCTGCTCCCCGCATGAAACTCTCCACGTAGGAGTGAAACGGTTCGGCGTATATGTGCTCGTACTCTGTCCAGAACTTCCATAGACCGGGTTTTGTGGACGTATTCTCGACGTAATAGGCATTCGCCCCAATCCAGAGTTGTTCTGGAATCGCGCTCTTCTCGTGCTCGTAGAAATAATACTCCCACGCGTTGAACGCCATAACCTGGTACTGCGTGAACCTGTACCACTCGTCTTCGCTCAACTCTTCCGGCCTGTCGTAGCCAATTCTAATGATATGTGCCAGCTCGGCATTCTCGAGCTCGATCTCAAATGGGCGCGACCCGAGGGACAGTGCGTTGTAATGCGACTGGCTGCGTAGTTCCTTGTTGCCCTCTGAAACCTGCATGGCGAGGTACACGACGGAAATCACGACAGCGACCGCCCCGACAATTTCTGCCACAAGAGCAGTGACTTCGATACGCTCTTTTCTCGACGTCATACGTCTCTCCTGCAAGACAAATCGATCACTAGAACCCGGCGACGCCCGTCGGCCACGCCGGGCTATTACCCTCGCTCTGGCCATGCTCGTTCACGTACTGAATCGCCTCTTCCATGATATCGAGTCCTTCGAGCAGAACCTTCTCGTCCATGTTGAGTGCCGGGTACATGCGAATCGTATCCTCGCGATCACTGATCGCCCAGACCCCATTGTCCAGCATGCGGGCCCGCACTGAACGAGCAAACCACCAGTTCTTGGCCTCCGGATCCGGGCTCTGGAAACTTACGCCGAGCAGCAGCCCGTTTCCTCGAACCTGCTTGACGATATCGAACTGCTCCCACGCACTCATTTTTTCGGCCGCGAGGGCACCGAGGTGAGCAGCACTTTCGACGACCTTGTCACGTTCATAAATTTCGAGCGTCTTGATCCCTGCGGCACAACCGGCAGGCGTTCCCGCAAACGTCGAGCCGGAGGAAAACTCCTGGCTGTCACCGAGAATGTCATCCCGCGAGGCAATACCCGCACAAGGCACGATCCCGCCGGAGAGGTTCTTGCCGACAACAAGGATGTCTGGCACGACATCGTAGTGGTCGATGCCCCACATCTTGCCGGTTCGGCCTAGTCCAGTCAGGACCTCGTCACTGATCATCAGCCAGTCATTCTTGTCGCAGACCTCGCGAATACCTTTCAGGAAATTGGTCGGCGGAATCCAGTTGCCTCCTTCGGCCAGTCCGGGCTCGACAAGTATTCCGGCGATGTTGTCGCGCGACGCCAGGACGTCCGGAATGTGGTTATCGAGATACCACAGGCAATAGTCGACGTATTGATCCTGGTCCAATCCAGCGGGTGTCTCGTCACTGTATGGATACGGTGCCTTGATAACGCCGCCCGTCCAGGCCTCCAGGTACTTGTTCTTGTTGCCGCCCAAGCCGCCGATCAACTTCCCGCCGATGCTTTCACCATGAAATGACGAGCCAAACGCGATGATGTAACGACGCTTGGTATGGGTCAGCGCCAGGTAAACCGCCGCTTCTGCCGCTTCGGTTCCGGATACCTCGTAATTGAATCTCGGCAGTGCCTTTGCCGGCATGATCTCGGCCAACATTTCCGCCAGGTCGTAGCGCAACGGGTGATCGTAGTGAAACCCGAATCGGCGGTGTGCCGCGTCGACCGCTTCGATGATCTCCGGGTGCGCGTTACCGATGGGGTTCGTCGCCCAACCATTCTGAAAATCGATATAGCGATTGCCATCCAGGTCCCAGATAAAATCACCCTCGACCCGGTCGATAACGACCTGGTTAGCGGTACGGAATCCTCTTCGGCCCGCTTTCTCGAGTTCGGCTTCAAACTTCAATCCGTTGCGGAACAGCGGGATCCCGCGCTCGAGTGCTTGTCGCGTCTTCGGACCTGGAAACTTGTCTGCCATTACTCCTCCAGCATCAATGCGGCATCTCGATCTGCAAGCTTACTTCACAAGCCGGCTCAGCGCTTGCTACTGTAGGCGTCCGCGTCAGGGAGCCCGCTCATGCAGAAGTACCTCGTTGCAGCCATTTTCTTCCTATTCCTTTTTGGTTGCCAAAAGGCCCCGGAGCCGACGCCGACGGGCCTGGCGATTCGCTGTGGCTCGCTGATCGATGGACTGGCGGATACGGCGGCTAGCGGACACCTGATTATCGTCCGGGATGGACGGATAAGCTCCATCGAAGGCCTCGGCGAGCTTCCGGAGAAAATGGAAGTACTCGATCTTTCTGATTACACCTGCCTGCCCGGCCTGATCGATACGCACACCCATATCGCGCTCAATCATGACGACTCGAGCGACCTGACGATCTACTACCGGCGCACCGCGGCCGAGACCATGGCAATCACCAGGGAGAATGCTGAAACAACTCTGCTGGCCGGGTTCACCACGATTCGCAATGTTGGCGACTACTTTCCGGAAGCAATCATTACAGCCAGGGACGAGATTCGTGCTGGTGAAATCCCTGGCCCTCGCATTCAGACGGCCGGTTCCTACCTGACGATTCCAGGCGGTGGCGGCGATGTTGTGGTGCCCGGTCATGATGAAAGCGAGATCCCGCCAGGTATCCGCATAGGTGTGGCCCGCGGCCCCGAGGCATTTGCAGCAGCAACGCAGAGCGTGCTCGATAACGGTGCGGACATGATCAAAATCATCGCATCGGGTGCCGTGTTTGCTTTTGGTGGTGTTCCGGGCTCTCCGGAGATGACGCCCGAGGAGATTGCCGCCGTTGTGGAAGTCGCACATGCGGCCGGCGTAAAGGTCACCGCTCACGCGCACGGGGCCCAGTCAATCAAGGACGCAATCCTGGCCGGCGTCGACTCGATTGAGCATGCCTCGCTGGGTGACGACGAAGCCGTCGCGCTTGCCGTCGAGCACGGCGTCGCGTTTTCCATGGACGTCTACAACGGCACCTACACAGCCGAAGTTGGTGAAGAACTCGGCTATCCCGAAGAGTTCATGCGCAAGAACGACGAGACTACAGAGGCGCAGCGCGTGGTCTTCGAGAAGGCGTACGCGGCCGGTGTCCCGCTTCTCTACGGAACCGACGCTGGCGTCCTGAAACACGGACTGAACGGCAGACAATTCGAGATCATGGTGCGACGAGGCATGTCGCCAATGGACGCGATCCGCAGCGCAACGTCTGTCGCCGCCGAACACATGGACATGGCGGCCGATGTCGGCGCCATCGAAGTCGGGCGCCGTGCTGACCTTGTTGCCGTAAGAGGCGACCCGCTGGATGACATTACCTTGCTCCAGGATATCCCGGTCGTCGTGAAAGGTGGCCAGGTTGTCAAACACCTGACCGGGAATGAAACACAAGCCGCGGATACCGTTTACCACACTGGCAAAATCTACACAGTCAACGGTGCACAGCCCTGGGCCGAGGCAGTGGCTATTCGCAACGGTAAGATCACGTTCGTTGGCTCCGATGATGCGGTGCGTGCGCACATCGGCCAGGATACGGCACTTCATGACCTGCGGGGCCGCCTGATGTTGCCCGGTTTTCAGGACGCTCACATTCATCCTATCTACAGTGGCCTGGAGACGCTGGCCTGCGATCTAAGCCAGACTGAATCGATAGAGGGATACAGGGCCATCATTCCCACCTGCGCGGAAGCACAACCAGACAAGGAGTGGATCACGGGCGGCGGATGGTCCATGGCAGCTTTCGGGCCAGGGGCAATGGCGAGCAAAGGCATTCTCGACGAACTGGTCCCCGATCGACCGGTTTATTTTTCGACACGAGACGGTCATACCGGCTGGGCCAACAGCAAGGCGCTTCAAATCGCCGGTATCACCAAAGATACGCCCGATCCATTCGATGGGTACATCGATCGTGACCCGGAAACGGGTGAGGCGATCGGAAGCCTGCAGGAAGGCGCAATGCGGCTCGTAACGCAACACATACCGCCACCGAGCCTCGCAGACCGAATCGCTGCGCTCGAGTACGCTCGCGACATGTTGCACGGGTACGGCATTACATCGGTGCAGGAGGCGTACGCATATGATGCGGATCTTGAGACCTACGAGACACTCGACAAACAGCACAAGCTGAACCTGCGCATCGTGACTGCGCTGCTGTGGGACAGCGAACAAACAGAAGAGCAGATTCCAACAATTCTGGAACAGCGCGAGCGCTACACGAGCGGCCACATCCGCGCGACCAGCATCAAGATATTTATTGACGGTGTGATGGAAAACTACACGGCCGTGATGCTCGAACCGTATCTCGTCGAGAGCGGCACCAGCGGCATCCCGATGATCGATCCGGACTATATGATTGAAATCGTCACGATGCTCGACGCCGAAGGCTTCCAGGTACATTTCCACGCACTCGGTGACGGCGCTGTTCGCTACGCCCTCGATGCAGTAGAGGTTGCTCGTGAGCAGAACGGAGATTCGGATCGACGACATCACCTGTCGCACCTGCAGGTTATCCATCCTGACGACATACCTCGTTTCGCAGAACTCGGTGCCGTTGCCAATTTCCAGCCTGCATGGGCTTATGCCGACGAATACGTCGTGGACCTGACGCTACCCTTTATTAAACCGGAAGTCGCAAAGTGGATGTACCCGATCCGCTCGGTACTCGATGCCGGTGGAGAGGTCGCCTTTGGCAGCGACTGGGCAGTTTCGACAGCGGATCCGTTCTACCAGATCGAAACCGCGGTCACGCGAATCGACGCAGAGTCGCACGCGACGGATCCCTTGAATCCGGAGCAGGCCATCACACTCGAGGAAGCGGTCGAGGCTTTTACGTCCGGAGCAGCATGGGTCAATCACCAGGAGCTGGAGACCGGGTCAATTGAAGTTGGCAAACTGGCAGACCTTATCGTCCTCGACCAGAATATCTTCGAGGTAGATCCGACCGAGATATCCGATACCAAGGTGCTGCTTACTTTGTTTGAAGGGCTTCCCGTGCACGGCAACCCGAACGAGCTGTAGGCATCAGTCGAGCTCGGCCCAGATCGTGCGAACCCAATCGCGGATCTTCAGCGACTCTTCCCAGCGATTTGACAGTTCGTTCTGCCCGGCGTCGGTGATGGCATAGGGCGGCGGTCCGAGTTCGCAGAGGAAGACCAGCGTCGCATCGTCGTTATTGCGTTCTCGCCACATGCGCATGCCGTCCTTCCACCAGCCCTTGAATATCTCGACCCATTCCTGGTGTTGCGGGAAGTCGATCTGGATCTGCACCTGTTCGCGATTGGCGATGCGCCCCTGGAAACAGTCGGACCGATCGAGCACCGACTGGATGTACTGCTCGTCACGTTCCGGAACGGGCGCCCGCAACTCGCGATCAACGACGAAGTGAGACAGATCCGCGCACAAGCGCATTTCGGGCACGAGATCCATTAGCTGCAAAGTGAAGTAGAGATCGTTAAGCAGCCCGTCGCGATGCGTTTCGAACAGCATCGGCATGCGCTTGCGGTTCGCCGTACCAATCCAGTCACGTACGACAGGTACTGCCTCTTCCGGTTTGATCGGCATCACGCCGCTGATCACGTTCACCATGCACGCGTTCATGTCATTCGCGAAGTCGAGCAATGGTTCCATGTCACGCGGCGCGTGCGGAAACGCATTGACCATGCAGCCAAGGCCGTGGCTTTCGAACAACGAGCGCTTCGCGAGGTTATCGGCGATCTCCTCAACGGACGGGTCGAGGCACATGCCATCGAAGCCCGCCTCCGCGACCATCGAAAAGGCCTCTTCGTCAGTTCGCTCAGGCATGTTGGGATTGCGCAGCTGCATTCCCCAAAGCGATTGATAAACTTCAAGTTTCTGCACGATCCGCCTCCCGTCTGTCGCGTCCAACAACGAGCCCGTCCACGGCGATCGCACCCTCTGTGTGTACGATCAACGGGTTCACATCGACTTCCATCAGTACGTCGCCCAGCGCCGCCGCCATTTCCGAAAACCGTGCCGCGAGCTCACAGAACGCGTTGATATCCACCGGCGGCTCGCCTCGCAGGCCATCGAGCAACGGCCTCAATTTCAGGCGATCGACGCATCGACGTGCGTGAGCAACGTCGAACGGCGGCAGTACGAACTGCACATCGTTAATCGTCTCAGCGAGTACGCCGCCAAAACCGATCAGGACAACCGGTCCGAACTGCGGGTCGCGATTGACGCCGAGAATCATCTCAATTCCTGCCGGTGCCATGGCCGATACAAGCACGTCCCCGCCAAGACGAGTGCTCATGATGTCGTACATGTGTTGCAACTGGTCGGCGTCAGCAATCCCGAGAATCACACCACCATGATCGGATTTGTGAAGTATTCCTTCGTGCGCAGTCTTCAGCACGACGGGGTAACCTGCGTCGTCTGCCGCGGCTATCACCGATTCGGCGGAATCGGCTTTCACCGAAGTCGACGAAGTCACACCGAATTCGCTCAAGAGCGCGAGCGAGTTCGTTTCGTCGAGTGTCGCGCCACCGGCAAGCTTGCTTTGCCACGCGTCGATCGTTGTGCGATCCACTAACTGCGATGCCGTTGTTTCGCGAAGCTGGAAGTCGCGATAAGCAAACAAGGCACGAACACCGGCCAGGAACTGGCTGACGCCGTCGAGCACGGGATAACCGGAATGCGTGCTCGTAACGACCGCCTCGTCGTAACCTGTACCCTGGCGAGCCGATACCAATGCGACTGCCTTACTCGATTCCAATCGAGCTCGTTGCATATAGCTAAGATAGGTCTCGTAAATCTTCCCATGAGGCGCCCGGTCATGAATGACGGCAGCGATCGCCGCCCCCGGGTCCTGCATCATCAAAGCCAGGCAGCGAGTTATGTTTTCGCTCGCGTCCGGCCCACCCCGGCTCCAGGCGTCCAGCGGATTGACTGCTGGAAGTTCCGGGTCCAAAACCTCCTCGAGGGCCGCGACCGTTTCGTCGCTTAGCTCAGTCAATGGAACCCCGGCGTCCTCCGCAAGATCGACAAGCAACTGGCGCTCGCCGCCTGAGTCGTGCAGCGTGACGAGCCCCCCTGCCCCAACGGGATGAAGCTCGGCGAATAGGATCAACATCGTTGCGAATTCATCCTGGTCGCGCGCGCGTTGTACGCCGTAGCGATCAAACAATGCTTCGTACGTCGCATCGTCGCCAGCCATTGCACCGGAATGTGAGATCGCAAGACGCGCCGACTTTTCGGTTCGACCCACTTTTAGCGCGACCACCGGAATGCCGCGGTGCGCCGCTTTCTCAAGTGCCGCCCGGAAACCCTCCGGGTTGCGAGCCGTTTCGATAAACAGGCCGACAACGCGCGTTTCGGGCAGGTCCAGAACGAAATCCAGGTACTCATCCATCGCGACGCTGAGTTCATTGCCGGTCGATACGGCGATGTTGACCCGCACGCGTTCGTCGCAATCGATGATGCCTGACATGCCGGAGCCCGAGTGGCTGATCAGCGCGACATTGCCTGGCGCTTCGTGCGGTGCGCTATCAAATCCGCAGGTCCAGACATGGTCACGGACATTGTAGAAACCCATGCCATTCGCACCGCAGACGAGCATGCCCGCCTCGCGGATCTTGCGCTGCATCCTCTCGCGGAGTGTCGGCTTCTCGTCGTCGCTGTCGTCGTCGTCGATAAATAGCGTGGACTGGATGACAGCAGCAGGAACGCCGGCCTCAATCGCTTCGTCCAGCGCGACCTCAATACGTTGATCGCTTACAGCGAAAATGACGAGGTCGGGTGTTTCCGGAAGCTCGGCCAGTGACCCGAAACAGGGATGCCCCTGCAGTTCATCGCGATTCGGATTGACCGGGTAGATGCGCCCCTTGTAGCCGCCGATCAGCAGGTTCTTCAGCGCCCATTCGCCGAGCGAATCGGGACGCGCCGACGCACCCACGATCGCGACCGAGGTCGGCCGCAACAGTGGATCGAGGCGATGCTTCACGCGATGTCCCTAATAGGGTCCGGGCGGCGTGGCTCCTCGCCGCCGTGGAAACCAGAACGGCTTGTCCACGACGGTCGCTTTCGCCATCTCGCGATTCCAGTGCATCTCGCGCTGGTAGTAGATTTCGACCCACACGGTGTCGCCAGGCTTGCCGTGCGGCGTCCGCACCGTGCCGAGCGCGATATTCTGTTTGCAGACCGGCGACCAGGCAGCCGATGTGATGAAACCGATGGACTCACCTTTCGCTTTCGAATTCGAAAAGATGTACGAGCTGTCCGCCACCTTGTTACCTTCGATATCCAGCTTCACCAGCCGCCAGGTCGAACCCTTGCGCTTCTCCTCAGCCAGAGCACGACGGCCATTGAAGTTCGGCTTCTTGAAATCAACCAGCCACTCCAGGCCAAGCTCAAGTGGAGACCGGGATCGTCCCGTCCGGATGGTCTCGTCAACAGGCAGGAATTCCGCATACGGCGCAAGGTAACCGGCTTCGATACGAGCGAGCTCCAATGCATGCGTTCCGATTGCCCGGATCTTGAAATTCTTGCCCGCCTCGAACAGGGCGTCCCACAGATCCAGCGCTTTGGCTGGATCGATCCAGAGTTCGTACCCGAGGTCCGCTGTGAATCCGGTTCTTGAAACCATCATCTCGGTACCCTGGAAGTCGACATGGATCAAACCAAACGGCTTGAGTTCTTCGAGACCTTCAACGCCCATCGTCTTCATTACGCTGTATGAAGTCGGGCCCTGAACTGCGAGGCCGGCAACTTCCTCCGTCTCATGCACTACGTCGACGTCGAAGCCAATCGTCGCCGCAAGGAACCAGGCGAAGTGACGTTCCTGGCAGCAGATACGGTACTCACCTTCACGCAGGTGGAAGATCGTGCCGTCGTCAATAACCTGTCCCTGGTCGTCACACCACACGGCGTAGGCAACACGTCCGGGCTTGATCTTCGCCATGTCTCGCGTGACCAGGCGATTGAGGTAGTCCATTGCGTCGGGACCCGTGACCCGGTACTTCGTCATCGGCGAAAGATCGAAAACGCCAGTACCGTTGCGAATGGAAAAGTACTCCAGGTCCTCGCAATACAGCGCGTCTGGACTGGAAAAACCTTTCCATTCGTGCCACTGGTGAACGATGTCGATCTCTGCGACACGCGGGTAGAACGGTGTTTTCAGAGGTCCCTGTGGGACAGGTTCACGAACTTGACCTTGTTGATAGATAGTCATGCTGCTTTCTCCTGTCTCAGGATGGCTCGCGCCGCATTGCGGCCCGCGGCACCACTGATGCCACCACCCGGGTGGGCCCCTGCACCGCACAAATAGACGCCATCGACGGGCAATTGATACTGCGCAGCACCGTTTACTGGCCGCACGAAGAGAAACTGATCCAGTGAAAGTTCGCCGTGATGCCAGTGTCCGCCTGTAATGTGGAACTCATTCTCGATGTCCGCCGGTGTCAGTAATTCACTGGCAGTAATGCGTTGCTCGATGTCCGGCATATATTTGGACAAGGTATCGAGAATCGCTTTCATGAACTCAGCCTTGGCCTCCTCGTTCCAGCCGCCCTTGAGTCCATACGGTGCGTACTGCACAACTGCTGACATCACGTGCTTGCCGGTCGGCGCCAGCGTTTCGTCGCGGAAACTCGGGAACGTTATTTCGATGACCGGATGCGGCGAGCTCTCACCGTACTTCGCCGGGTTGAATGCGCGCTCCACGTAGTGCTCGTCCGGCGCGATGACAAGTCGCTCGGCAAAGTCCTTCCTGGACAGGCCTTCGATCGCAGGCAGCCCGTCCAGTGCGAGATGCAGTTTCGCGGCATTTCCCCTGGCCCGAATGTGCGACACGCGCCGTGCGAAACCGGTCTCTGCGTGCTTCGCACCGATGAGTTTCATCAGGGTTGTTTTCGGGTCCGCATTGGAGATGACCTTGTAGCTATCGAAGCGTTCGCCGGACTCGGTTTCGACACCGGTTGCACGGCCGTTCTCGATGATGATGCGCTTGACAGGCATGCCGGTACGAATCGTTACGCCGGCGCTGCGTGCCGCCTGCGCCAACTCATTGCTGACACTGCCCATGCCGCCCGCCGGAACACCGGTCCGTCCCTGATCGCCTGCCAGGCGATACAGGTAGGTCATCATCGTGTTCGGAGAACGTGGCCCGAGGTGTGTGCCGAGGACCGCGTCCAGGCTGATCGCCCCCTTGAGCATCGGGTGCTCGAAACGCTCTGTAACCTCGTCATGAATATTCATGAAGATCAGTCGCAGAAACGCCTCCATTTCAGCCTTACCGAGCATGCGAACATCAAGGCCCAATTGAGCGTAGGTCAGGAAATCCTGGAAGTCCTGGTTGCCCAGCCTCGGCGGCGTCTTGTTGAAGATTTTGCGTAACAATTTCGAGAATCGCGCCATGCGTTTCCTGAAGTCACGATACTGCTGGGCATCTTCATCGGACACGCCCTCGACACTGTCTGTCTTCAGACGCACATGTTTGCCGTCTTCCCCGAGCGCAATGGTCGTCATGTCTTCGGTGACCAGTCGCGTAGCAAGTTTCAATTCCTTGCGAACCTCTGGCTGTAACTGGTACAGCAAGTGTGCGCAGGCCGATACCAGGTAACCCTCGGCAAATTCGCGCGTAATCGCTGCACCGCCGACCTGCTGGTTGGCCTCGAGTACCAGCACTCGCTTGCCGGCTTTGGCCAGCAATGCAGAACACACCAGGCCGTTGTGGCCGGCACCCACTACAATGGCATCGTATTTGTCAGTCATCGCCGAAGTTCTCCGGTACGGTGTTCGGTCGTTTGAGGTCCATCAGGATCTCCCGTGCCGCGTTGGCTCCCGGTGCGCCCATGATGCCGCCACCCGGGTGGTTACTCGACCCGCACATATAGAGCCCGCCGATCGGACTGCGATACTGGGCGAAGCCCGGAATCGGCCGATTAAACATCAGCTGATCCATGGTGAGTTCACCGTGGAAGATGTTGCCTTCGGTAATACCAATTTCATTCTCGATGTCCTGCGGCGTCCGGACTTCGGCATGCAGGACCAGGTCCTTGAAGTCCGGGCTGTAATTCGAGATCTGGTCGAAGACCGACTTCTGGAAGCCATCCTTGTCTTCCTGCGTCCAGTCTCTGCCGTTGACCTGGCGCGGACAGTACTGAATAAAACAGCTCATGAAATGCTTGCCCGGAGGGGCCATCGTCGGGTCATTCGTCGTCGGAATCGTCATATCGATGTATGGATCCTTCGACCAGGTGCCGTCTTTCCAGTCGTCATAGGCACGTTCCATACGCTCCATCGAATCGGTGAAGTGTATGTCAGCGTTATATAGCGGACTGCCCTTGGGCAGCGCCGGGAACGTTGGCAGGCCATCAAGCGCGATATTGATCTTGCCCGACGAACCGCGGATCTTGAAATTTTCGACACGCTGGTAGAATTTCTCCGGCAGATCGCTCTTGTCCACGCAATTCAGGAAGGTGCGTTTTACATCCATCGCCGAGACGACAACATTGGCATGAACCTCATCTCCGTTATCCAGGGCGACACCGGTCACCTTGCCGCCCTTGACGATAAACTTGTCCACGCCGGCATCGGTTCGAATTTCACCACCCTCGGCCTGGAACGCACCGGCGATCGCTTTGGACACCGCGCCGGTGCCACCGCGTGCAAAACCCCAGGCGCCTACATTGCCGTCCACATCACCCATGTAGTGGTGCAACAGCACGTAAGCGGTACCGGGTGAGTGAATCCCCAGCGCCGTACCGATGATGCCGCTGGCGGAAAGTGCCGTCTTGATGACGTCAGTTTCGAAATACTCATCGAGGTATTCAGCGACACTCATCGTCCAGAATCGGATGGTCTCGCCAAGTCGGTCTTCACCCATTTCGTTGAGTTTGCCGCCGATGCGAGCGAGCTCCATGAGATCTCTCGGCTTGAAAGACGTCGGGTCAGGTGCTGTTCTGAGCAAGAAGTCGCGTATTAACCGGCACTGCCGCATCGTATCTGCGGAGTAGTTCTTGTGCGCATCGGCGTCCTTGCGGGAGAAACGTGCGTCTTCCCGATAGGCTGCCTCTGCATCATGGTAGCCACCGTAGTAGTCGCCGTTCTCCATGAGCGTGACCGAGCCATCGTAGGGGGTCACCTGCAAGCCATGCTTGTGTAGCTCGAGCGAGCGATAGATTTCCGGTCGCAGAAGACTACAGACGTAGGAGCAGTTCGAATACCACCAATCCTTGTAGAGATTTCGACTAACAGTGGCTCCACCGATGTAGTCATTCTTCTCGACACAAACTACATCGAGACCGGCTTTGGCGAGAAATGCCGCGGTAGTCAGGCCGTTATGGCCTGCTCCGACGACAATCGCATCATATGATTTCATTGGCTGGTGCCCGTTCTTTTTGCTTTCAGTTTCGGCAGCGTAATGTCCACCGCGCGTTCAAATTTGTCCAGAGTTTCGGCCAGGCATTCCACATTGTGAGACTCACACAGGAACCATGGCTCGCGCGAGTCCGGTTCGACCAGTATTCCCTCGTCATGCAGTGCCGGCGCGAGGGTGTCGTAGAACTCGTAATCGGAGTGTACCCATTCCCGGTAATCGGCCGGCGGCTGTTCCGCGAAGAACAGTCCCATCAGGGCTGGCGCGCCAGTATAGCTATGCGCGATATCGCGCTCCGCAAGTATTTTGCTTAGCCCGTCCTGGAGTCTAAGGCCGTAGGCTTCGATGTCGGCAAGGGCAGTGGTTTCGTCGAGTATTTCTAGCGTCTTCGCGGCCGCAGCCAGTGCCACGCCATGTGCCGTAAATGTCCCACCATGTGCAACGCCATCGCCGATGCGCCGCATGACATCTTCGCGGCCCGCGACAACCGACAGCGGGTAGCCATTGGCTATCGCTTTGGCGAACGTGCACAGATCGGCCTGCACGCCATACAACTCCTGGACCCCGCCTTTCGCTACGCGAAATCCGGTCTTTACCTCATCAATTATCAACAGCACATCGTACCGATCGCAGATTTCGCGAACGTCCCTCATGTACTGCGCGTCGGCAGCGATAGCGCAGCAGTTGCCCATAATGGGCTCCATCACGAACGAGCTGATCTCGTCGCGTTTCTTTTTGAGCAGGTCCTCGAGCGCGTTGGCATCGTTCATCGGCACCAGGTGGAAGAGCTGCCTGGTCACCGCCGGGATGCCTTCGCCGTAGGATTCAATCGGCGGCTCGGGCTGGCCGGGCCGCCAGTCATCGAACTCCTTACCCCACATGACCACGTTGGACATTCCGTGGTAGCCACCTTCCATAAAGACGTGCCCATCCTTGCCCGTAAACGCTCGTGCAACCCGCATCGCCGCCATGACGGCCTCGGTTCCCGAGTTTGAGAAGCGTACGAGTTCAGCGGCAGGCACCATCTTGCTGATACGGGCTGCGACTTCGTATTCGCGCTCGGTGGCCAGGGCAAAAACGCCGCCGACGTTCATGCCTTCGCGTGCGGCCGCGTCGACCCGCTCATCTGCGTATCCCAGGATTATCGGTCCGTAGCCCAGCCGGTAATCGATGTACTCATTACCGTCGATGTCCCACATACGGCCGCCCTTGCCGTGATCGACGTAGATGGTCTTATCCTCTCCCCAGTAACGGAAATTTGACGCGACCCCGAGGGGCAGCTTGGTCACAGCCTTTTTGAAGTGCTCGTTCGAGCGGGTGAGTTTGCGCATAGGGTAGGAACAAAAATGAATGAGTATTCATTCATAGTATGGCAGAATCGGCGCATGGCAGCCACCGCCAAAAACACTCGCCGTACAGCCAGCCGTGAGCGGCGACGGCAACAATTAATCGATGCGACGATGAAGTGCATTGCTCGCAATGGCATGGGCAGCACATCGATTGGCGACGTTGCGAAAGAAGCCGGCCTGTCGCAGGGCATCGTCAACCTGCACTTCGACAGCAAGGACAACCTGCTCAATGAAACCCTGCGGCACCTCGCGGATGAGTACAAAGCCACCTTCAACAAGACGCTTGAGAACGCTGGCCCGGACGCAGCGGACAAACTAAACGCACTCATGGAACTTGACCTGCGGCCCTCTACTATCGACCGCCAGAAGATCGCCGTGTGGTTTGCTTTCTGGGGCGAAGTGAAATCCCGGCCGGCCTACCGCAAGATTTGCGATGAACGCGACCGGTACTACGACGAAGTCATCGAAGACCTCTGCAAGACGATCATCGCCGAAGGAAAGTACAAGGGAATATCGGCCAGGAGCGTCGGCATCGCTTTGAACTCAATAACCAATGGCATGTGGCTGTCGTACCTGGTTAGCCCAAAGACCTTTGACCGCGATGAAGCGATGACGGCGTTGACCGACCTCCTCCACCGCTATTTCCCCAAACACTTTTCCTGACGAGAGCGCCATGGAAATCGAACTGACCAAAGACGCCCGCAAGTGGCAGCGCATTGCCCGCGATTACGCCGACAACTACCTGCAGCCGCACGAAGTCGAGGCCGAACTCAACGACGGCGTACTGCCCGAAGAGATAACAGCACGCAACAAGAAACGCGCCATAGAGCTCGGCTTCACAGCCATCGATGTACCGAAGAGTCACGGCGGGCTCGAATTGCCGATGGAGTGCCAGGTTGCGATCTGGGAACAGCTGGGCCGCGTGACGAATGCCCTGTCCTGGTGTTTCCCCGAGGCACAATCCTGGATGTTCGACGCCTGCTCCGAAGAGCAACTCGAGAAATACATCCTGCCAATGATGCGTGGTGAACATAAAGAGTGTTACGCAATCACTGAGTCGGGGCCTGGCTCCGACGTTGGCAGCCTCGAAGCGACGGCAGTTCGCGACGGCGACAGCTACCTCCTGAACGGCGAAAAGTGGTTCGTGACGAGCGCTAACCTTGCGACATTCTTCTGGTTCCAGGCACAGCTGCCGGAGGAAGATGATGAGGCGCTGTTCCTCGTTGACGTCGATACGCCCGGCATGGAGATCACCGCGAATCCGAAATTCACACATACCTATGCATCGCACCACCCGACCTACCTGTTCACCGACGTGCGCATACCGGCCGCGAACCGAGTCGGCCAGCCGGGCGATGGCATGGCCTTTACGCACAGCTGGTTCCGCCACGAACGACTGATGATCGGTGCACGCAGTTGCGGCGCCGCGGCCCGCCTCATCGAGGAGGCCATGGCTTTCGCCAATGAGCGGATCATCGACGGTGCACCGCTCAGCGAAAAGCAGGCGATCCAGTTCATGCTGGCTGACAGCGTCACTGAACTCTACGCTGCACGGCTGATGACCTACGATGCCGCGCGAGCAGCTGACCGCGGCGATGATCTCAAGGCGCAGCACGCGCGCTGCTCGATGGTCAAACTGTATGTGTCCGAAATGGCGAACCGTGTCGCGGATCGTGCAGTGCAGATCTTCGGCGGTCGTGGCTATATGCGCGAGAATGTGGCGGAGCGATTCTTCCGCGAACTCCGGGTCGATCGCATTTGGGAAGGTACAAGCGAGATACAACGGGTTATTATCGCTCGATCGCTCCTGAAGCGCGGCCTGGATGGCATGTGACGATATCGCGGATAGCTTTTCTTACTCTTGTTGTTTTTGCCGGTGCTTGTTCCGGCCCATCGAGCGATTCCGCGAGTGACGAAAACGTCGTCAATGTCTACAGCTGGGCAGATTACATCCACCCGGACACGATACAGCTATTCGAGTCGGAGACTGGCATAAAGGTCAACTATGACACCTACGATTCGTCCGAAGTCCTCGACGTCAAACTGCTGACCGGTAACAGCGGCTACGACGTTGTCAATCACAGCAATCGTCTGGCGACTCGCCTGGTACCGATTGGGGTCTTCGAAAAGCTCGACTTAAGCCGGCTCACGAACCTTGCGAACCTGGATCCCGACCTTTGGTCTCGCCTCGACTTGTTCGACGCGGTCAGGGGATACTACATTCCCTACCATTGGGGATCGACGGGCTATGCCTGGAATGCCGAACTCGTGCGCGAACGCCTGCCCGATCACCCGATGGATAGTGCCGACGTAATTTTTGACCCGAAGATTGTCGAACAACTTTCGGACTGTGGTGTCACTCTACTCGATAGCACCACCGACCTGTTTCCTATGACGCTTGTCTACCTCGGACTCGAACCCGACTCGTTCGATGTGGATAGCGTTCGCGCAATTGAGTCAGTTCTGGGGTCAGTTCGCCCACATGTGCGCTACTTCGGCAACAGCAAGATGGCATCGGACATGTCCAACCGGGAAGTTTGCGTTGCGATGAGCTGGTCAGGCGACTATGCCGTCGCGAAATCAAGGGCGCGCGAGGCCGGCCTGGACATCGACATTCGCTACACCATGCCCAAAGAGGGTTCCGGACTCTGGGTTGACGGCCACTACATTCTCTCGGACGCCAGGAACAAGGAGAATGCTTACCGGTTTATCGACTTTATGATGCGCGCCGACATCGCCGCCATGAATGCCGAGGAGACGTATTATGCCAATGCCAATCGTGCATCGTGGAAACTCCTCGATCCGGAAATCGTCAATGACCCGGCGATTTACCCAAGTGAGGAGGACTGGGAGCGAATCTACGCGATACCCATGCCGCCCCAGAAGGAGAATCGCAACATGACCCGAACCTACGCGAGAATCAAGAGCGGGTTATGAAGAACTTCATCAGTATCAAGGGCGTCAGCAAACACTTCGGCAATTTCGTCGCCGTCGACAATGTCGACCTGGCGATTGAGAAGGGCGAGCTGTTCTCGATACTCGGCGGTTCGGGCTGTGGCAAGACGACCTTACTGCGCATGCTCGCCGGCTTTGAGGTACCGACGTCTGGCTCGATTGAAATCGATGGGATCGATGTGACGAATCAGCCGCCCTATGAGCGGCCGGTCAACATGATGTTCCAGTCCTACGCCGTCTTTCCACACATGTCTGTGGAGAAGAACATCGAATATGGCCTGCGCAGGGAGAAGACAGCAAAGAAAGAGATTGCCAAACGTGTCGATGAGATGATCGAACTCGTGCAACTCGACGATTTCCGGTCACGCAAACCGGACCAGCTATCCGGCGGACAGCGCCAGCGCGTTGCCCTCGCCCGGGCGCTGATCAAGCGTCCAAAAGTCCTGTTACTCGATGAACCTCTCGCTGCACTCGACAAGAAACTGCGCGAGCGAACCCAGTTTGAACTCATGAACATCCAGGATGAGCTGGGTATCACTTTTGTCGTCGTTACCCACGACCAGGAAGAAGCCATGACATTGTCGTCGCGTATTGCGGTCATGAATAACGGGAAGTTTGAACAGATCGGAATGCCCAAGGAAATCTACGAGTTCCCGCACAACCGGTTTGTCGCCGAGTTCATTGGCACGATCAATACGTTCAAAGGTCGAGTCGCGGCCGTCAACGACGAAAAGACCAAGGTGTACTCAACAGAGGCCGGCGTTACCCTGACCGCACTCGGCAAGCAGCTGGTCGAGGAGGGCCAGCAAATCGAGGTGGCCGTACGCCCGGAGAAGATTTTCGTCAGCAAGGACAAGCCCGACGATAACGGCGACGTTTGCCTGGAGGGGATCGTTGACGATTTTGGCTACCTGGGCAATCGATCCCTGTACCGCATCCGCCTCAAGAGCGGCAAGATCGTGCAGGTGAGCTCCCAGAATCGGCGCCGTTCGGTAACGCGCTTCCTGACCTGGGAAGACCGGGTCTGGATATCCTGGCACCCGAATAGCGCAGTCGTGCTGCTGGACTAGTCATGAACTGGCGAAGAATTGCGATCGCGGCACCCTACCTGTGGCTACTGGTTTTCTTTCTTGCGCCGTTTGCAATCGTCCTGAAGATCAGTCTCGCGGATCCCGTTTTCGGTCAACCCCCTTACACGCAATCGGTGTCGCTGGACAGTTTTGCTTTTCTCTTTACCGACAAGATCTACGTAATCACCTACCTTCGATCCGTTCTTATGGCGGCGAGTGCGACGTTTCTTTGCCTCTTGCTGGGTTTTCCAATGGCCTACGGCATTGCACGCAGCAGGCCTGCCACCCGCAGCCTGCTGCTGATGCTGATCATCCTTCCCTTCTGGACCTCGTTCCTGCTGCGCGTCTACGCGTGGATGGGGCTTTTGAACAACTACGGCACCATTAATACTTTTCTTCTCTGGGCCGGAGTTATCGATCAGCCGATCCCGTTCATGTATACCGATTTCGCTGTATTTGTTGGTCTCGTCTATTCCTACCTGCCTTTCATGATCCTGCCTTTGTACGCGTCGCTGGAACGAATGGACCTGGACCTGGTTGAGGCGGCCCAGGACCTGGGCGCATCGAGGTCGCGGGCATTCTGGGATGTGACGTGGCCGCTCGCGCGTCCCGGCGTAGTAGCAGGCTGCCTACTCGTCTTCATTCCCGCGATCGGAGAGTATGTCATCCCGTATCTGCTTGGCGGACCAGAGTCCTTGCTAATCGGCCGTGTGCTATTCGATGAGTTCTTCGTCAATCTCGACTGGCCGCTGGCATCGGCGGTAGCGATTGTCCTGCTGCTGCTGCTTGTGATCCCCATCGTTCTGCTCCAGCGCTACCAGGCGCGAGACCAGGAGGGTGTGGCATGAACCGGCAGTCCCGATTCATCGTGTCGATTCTTGCGTTCGGCTATGCGTTTCTTTACGTCCCGCTTGTCCTTGTCGTGGTCTATTCATTCAACGATTCGCGAATTGCGACCGTGTGGGGCGGCTTTTCGGTACGTTGGTACGGCGAACTCTTTCGCAATGAACAAATCCTCGACGCTGCATTCCTGAGCGTCCGCATCGCGCTTACGTCGGCAACAATTGCCACAGTGCTGGGCACGATGGCCGGGCTCGCACTGGCACGTTTTCGCCGTTTCAAAGGGCGGACCCTGTTTTCCGGAATGATCACGTCACCGATGGTCATGCCAGAGGTCATCACGGGACTTTCATTGCTTCTGCTGTTCGTCGCGTTGCAACAGACAACAGGGTGGCCGGGGCAGCGCGGCTTTGGGACGATCACCATCGCTCACACAACGTTTGCGATGGCGTATGTCGCCGTAATCGTGCAGTCGCGCCTGATGTCGATGGATGAATCGCTCGAGGAAGCCGCCATGGATCTTGGTGGCCATCCGTTGCGCGTGGTATTCGATATCACATTGCCGCTTATCGCGCCGGCCATGGCCGCCGGCTGGCTGCTGGCATTCACACTGTCCCTGGACGATCTCGTCATCGCGAGCTTCGTGTCGGGCCCGGGCAGCAACACGCTACCCATGTACATCTTCTCGAAAGTGAAGTTGGGCGTGTCACCCGATATCAACGCACTGGCGACATTGATAATCGCGTTTGTGAGTTTGGGTGTGCTCGCCGCGTGGTTGATCGGAAGGAAGAGACAGGCCTGACATTCGCGGACGATAGGCGACTGTCACCAGGTAGATGAACGAATGACCGCTATCGGTAGAAGGCGCCACTCGACGTTTCCGCGGAAACTTAATTTCCCGAGTGACCAATAATCCTCCACGTGGAGGATTTGCTCGAATCTACTTTAAGTTTCGCGAATAGCGCCCCCCCGCGGGGGGATCACAGGCTGCTATGTGCAGCCTGACGGCTGCCGCGCTGCTTCGCGGCCAATGGCCTCTCCTACAGCGGCCGCTGCAGTTCCTGCAATATCCACTCGATAAAGACGCGCTCTTCCTTTTCCATGCCCGAGAACGGGCCCGGCTCGTAATATTTCGAGTGCACACCTTTTGAGTTATTCACGATGATTTCCTTGTCGGAAATCGTCGTGACGTCCCACAGCCATGTCAGCTTGTCGACGTCGTAGTCCTTGCCCTCTTCGGCATCACCACGAACCATCCAGTAAATCTCGCAGCGCGAGTTGTTGTGACTGGTGGGTGTAAACACGTAGGCAACGACGTGATCGCTGTACGCGAGCATGAAAGAGAAAGGCCCGAAGTTGAAGTCCGAGGCGCCCTTGTCATAGCCCGTCAAATTCCCGAGTAAAGGCGCTACCGGTTCACCGTCTTTGCTCCCGGTCTTGTACTTGTCAAACAGAGCGGTTCGCGAGTAGCCGTAGCCCATTTCCCCGGGCGGTGCTGCCGTATCGACGCGATCGACATAGATTTCCTTCAGGCCGCAGGACTCCATGCTCTCGAGCATGCGCTGCTGCACGCGGTCTTTCTTGGCGTCGTCGAGCATGAGCGTGTGCATGCGCGCGTACTCGGGGTGAGCCGTCGCACAGTGATAGCACTCCTGGTAATTCTCGATCGACAGCTTCCAATTGGCAGGAATGTCATAGGATTTCGCTGCCGCGACTTTGAGGTTCTCAAAATCGAACATGGCCATCGGCTCGGCCAACTCCTCTCTGCAAGCCTCGAGCGACAGCGGATCGTCTGTGAAGGAGACGAATAGCAATCCCTGGATGATGCCAACCGACACGGTCTTCAGTGAATGTGTCGCCATATCGAAGTCGTCGGGCATATCGCGCGCCGCGAACAGTTTGCCGTCGATGTCGTACGTCCAGCCGTGGTACGGGCAGGCAAACTTGTCCGTATGGCCCTGCTCTTCCAGGCAGACAAGCGAGCCCCGGTGCCGGCACACATTGGCAAACCCGTTAATCGTGCCGTCCTTGCCGCGCACGATAATCGCCGACTCTCCGGCAACGTTCAGAACCCTGAAATCGCCCGGCTCGGGTAGCTGTGACACGTGCCCGGCAAAAATCCAGTTGCGGTAAATAATGCGCTCGAGCTCCAGCTCGTAGATAGCCGCGTCCGTGTAGAATCGCTGGTCCAGCGAATAACCGGGTTTTTGGGCTGCAATCAACTCCTCGACGGAACGAGGGTTTTCCTTGAGAACGGCACTCATTATTTATTCCACACTATGAAACAAGAATTCGGATGGTGTTGATACGATAGCACAGCGATCTTTGTGCGCGAGGGGGAACGGAATGCGAATAATAATGATACGAGCATTGCTCCTTGGCGCACTTGCTCTGACTGTTTCAGGATGTGGAACGAAAGAACAGGAGACGACCAGCACGCTGATCGTAAACGCCCGAATCTTCGACGGCAGCGGCAACGATGCGGTCTTGGGCGCCGTACGTTTTGACGGCGATCGTATTGTCGAGGTCGGTAACCTGGAAGCGCTCGACGGTGAACACATCATCGACGCCGGCGGGCTCGCGCTCGCACCAGGCTTTATCGATACCCACAGTCATCACGACGAGGAACTCGAGAAGTATCGGCATATGCCCGGCGTTCTGAGCCAGGGAGTAACAACAATCGTCCGCGGCATGGACGGTTCGGCCGGCGACTACCGGTCGGTGAGCGAGTTCAACATCGTGTTCGAAAAGGCACCTGCCGCGGTCAACGTCGCTTCCTTTTCCGCGCACAACTCGATTCGTCAGTTTGTCCTGGGTGAAGACAACCGCCGACCCGGTACCGACGGGGAAATCGCGGCGATGGCCGCGCTCGTGAGGTCCGATATGCAAGCCGGTGCGCTCGGTCTATCGACCGGACTCGAATACGAGCCCGGGATCTACTCGGCAACGGAGGAAGTCATAGCGCTCGCCCGCGTCGCGGCGGAGAACAACGGTCGCTACAGCAGCCACCTTCGCGATGAAGATGACCGCTTCATAGAGGCATTGAACGAGATCATCCGCATCGGCAGGGATGCCGACATCCCCGTGCATATCTCGCACATCAAGCTGGCCGACAAGCTCGCCTGGGGATCCACCGGAGACATTATCGCCATATTGGACGCGGCGAGAGCTGATGGCGTCGACGTCACCGCGGACATCTATCCCTACGAACGCTGGGCAAGCAATCTCGCCGTGCTTTTTCCCAAGCGCGACTATTCCAGCCGGGAGACTGCGGAATACACGTTCGAGCGCACGGCATCCGCCGAGGACATTCTGTTGATCAGCTATCCCGCCAACCCGGCCTACGAGGGCATGACGGTCGCCGAGATTGCGGCCATCACCGAGCGCGACGAGGTTACAAGCTTGCTGGAGCTGTCCCAGGCGGCTGACGATCACCGGCGAGAGACCGGGGAAGATACCGGCATTATCGCCAGGAGCATGGACAACGCGGATATCGGCGCATTCATGCGGTGGCCCTACGTAAACATCTGTTCGGACGGCTGGCACGGTGGGCACCCGCGCGGCTACGGTTCGTTCCCGCGTGTACTCGGGAAATTCGTGCGCGAGATGGGCGTACTATCGATGCCCGATGCCATCTACAAGATGACCGGGCTCGCCGCGGACAACATGGGCATCGTCGAACGCGGCCGGATAGCGGCGGGATATTACGCGGACCTCGTACTCTTCGATCCAGATACGATTATCGACCGCGCCACGATGCGGGAGCCGATGGCTGTGTCATCCGGCATCGAGCAGGTCTGGGTCAATGGTGTGCTGGCATTCGAGAACGGCCAGACCACGGCGGCCTACAGCGGCCAGCTGCTCAAGCGCGCGCAGTGAGCGACGCTTACGCAAGTACCCAGGCCCTGTTGCGGGCGCGCCAGCCGGATCGACCCGTTTACTGCATTTATCCGGACGTGTACCGCGATGTGGCCAGGCACTTCGTCGCAGGATTTCCCGGGCGCGTCCTGTACGCCGTCAAGGCGAACAACCATCCGTTGGTTATCACAGCGCTCGCTGAAGCCGGCATCGATCACTTCGACTGCGCGTCGGTCGAGGAGATCGCTCTCGTAAAATCGTTGTGTCCCGCGGCCACCTGCTACCTGATGAACCCGGTACGCCTGCCCGGCGATGCGCGACGCGCCCAGCAGGAGTTCAGCGCGCGCCACCTGATGGTCGATCACTTGTCCGGGATCGCGCCGCTGGCCGCAGAGATCGACGTTTCAGATTCGATCATCTTTGCCCGCATGGCGGTCAGCCACCACTCCGCAATGGCCGACCTGTCGAGCAAGTTCGGGGCACCACCGGAGGACATTCCGGGTATCCTGACGGGCATACGAGAAACGGGTGCAGAAGCGGCGCTAGCCTTCAACGTGGGCACCGGCGTAACGGAGCCGGAGGCCTATGTCTACGCGATGGGCCTGGCCCGCGAAGCACTCGAAGCAACGCCGTTTCCGATTCGGCTGCTCGATATCGGCGGCGGCTTCCCTCGCCCCTACCCCGGGTTTATCGTGCCGCCACTCGACGAGTTTTTTGCCGCGATCCGGGGCATCCGGCATGAACTGCCGCTTGGTGATGGTAGCGTCGTCATGGCCGAGCCCGGTCGTGGGCTGAGTGCTCCCGGGATGTCGACGATAGCCAAAGTGTTGCTGCGCAAAGAGAATCGCCTCTATCTCAACGACGGGATGTACGGCGCTTTTTGGGAGCTGCGCTTCAAGGGGCATGTCCGCTATCCCGCCCGGGCCTATCGCGGCCACGATCCCCTTGGCGGCAATCTGCACTCATTTCGCCTGTTTGGCCCGACCTGCGATTCCAGTGATGAAATGCCGGGGAGCGTCGAGTTGCCAGCCAACATCGATGTCGGCGACTATATCGAGTTCGGCAGCATGGGAGCCTACTCGTTAAGCGGTCGCACGGATTTCAACGGTTTCTACAGCGATGACGTAGTAACCATTGAATCGGCCAGTAGCGTGCCACCGTCCTGAATAGCGCGATATACTGAGCACTCAAACTGCCGCGGCATAAATACAATACTTGGGGAGACGCATGGCAGAAGTACATTTTCACGAGCCCTTGACGGGTCATGACGAATTTGACGACTTGATCGCGAAGTTCTCCGACGAAACGGACGCCGCCAGGGCCGAAGAGATCCGTGCCGGAATCTGGGAAAAGTTTGGCACGGAGGGATCCGTGTTCATTTCCGACATGGCGGGCTTTTCGAGCACGTCGCGAAAAGTCGGCGTCTGTCACTTTCTCAAGATGATCCATCGGACCCGGCAGATCGTTGCGCCGGTGATTGAAGGCAATAACGGCATCCTTCTCAAATGCGATGCCGACAATTGTTACGCCTACTTCGACAAGCCCGATGACGCCATTCGAGCGAGCTTCGAAGTCAACGCCGCGCTGTTCAAGGCGAACGACGCGTTCGGACTGGGCGAAGAAATCGCCTTGTCCGTTGGCATCGATTTCGGACGGGTCCTGTTGATTGGCGACGTCGATTTCTTCGGGGACCCGGTTAATACAGCCTCAAAACTAGGCGAAGATCTCGCGATACGCGATGAGGTCCTTGTGACGCGACGTGCAATAGAACATTCCGATTTTGAAGTTCCCGAACTCGCCGAACGCATGGTCGCGCGCATCTCCGATATCGAGATTCAGTATGTGCGACTTCCAATGACAGAAATTTCACCGGACCGGTAGGCCATGTCCGAGAGCACCAGTGACACTCAGGCCCTTCGGCAGATACTCGAGGTCACGCGTAAGCTCGCCGCGCCATTCGACCTGGATACGATGCTGGCGGAAGTCGTCGACGCGTCGCGCGAAGTCCTGAACGCCGATCGCGGCACGGTATTTCTTTACGACAAAGAGAATGACGAACTGGTCGTTCGTGTTGGAACCGACCTTGACAGCATTCGTATTCCGGCTGACAAAGGCATCGTCGGCGAATCCGCCCAAACCCGAAAGCTGATCAACGTCCCGGACTGCTATGCCGATGAGCGCTTCAACCGGGCTATCGACAAGCAGACGGGCTATCGCTCGCGCTGCATGTTGACTATTCCGCTCATTGGATATGAAGAATCGCTGATTGGTGTCCTTCAGATTCTGAACAAGAAGAATGGTGTGTTCGACGCTCACGATGAATTCGTTGCCCAGGCACTCGCGGCTCAAGCTGCGGTGGTTCTTCATCGCGTCAGGATTACCGAAAAGATGATGGCCTCGGAGCGTCTGGACCGGGAGATATCGGTCGCCCGCGACGTACAAATGGGCACGCTGCCAACAGCCATGCCCGACATCGCCGGCTACGAGTTCGGCGGCGCATTCGAGCCCACTGACCAGACCGGCGGGGACTTGTATGACTTCGTCCCACTCGACGACAAGCGGCTGTTTCTCCTCATGGGAGATGCAACCGGCCACGGCATCGGGCCGGCACTGAGCGCTACGCAGGTACGTGCAATGTTACGTGTGGCCATCCGGCTCAATTCGAGCCTGGACGATGCATTCATCCATATCAACGATCAGCTGTGTGAGGATTTGCCCGACGACCGTTTTGTCACGGGCTTCTTCGGGCTGCTCGATGCCGAGACACACACGGTTCGATTTCATTCCGGCGGCCAGGGGCCCATCCTGCACTACCAGGCCGACATGGGTGAGTACGAATGGCATCCGGCCACGACGTTTCCGCTCGGCTACATTCCTCAGTCCGATCTGCAGGCGCCACAATCTGCTGAACTGGAGCCCGGCGACATCCTCGGCCTGATCTCTGACGGTATTTACGAATATGAAGACGAATCCGGCGCGCAATTTGGCCGCCAGGGCGTCATGCAGGTTCTTGACAAGAACCCGGATGCGAACGCCCAGGAACTCGTCGACAAGATTATGGAGGCCGCAAGGACTCACGGCGGCTCAGCACCTCAGGCGGACGACATAACGATTGTCCTTGCACGAAGACTGCAGGAGTAATGCTATGCAACGAGAATTCCCCAGGCACCTAACCTCCCTGGCTGGACTGTACGAGTTCACCGAGGACGTCATGAAGGCGCACGAATTGCCGGACGGCGTGCGCTTTCCTGTCCATCTCGCGATGGAAGAGTTGTTCGTCAACATGGTTCACTACAACCCCACTGTCACCACGGATATCGAGGTGGCAATTGACGTCGCGGACCAGGTCACCGTGTCGCTGGTCGACAATGGCGGCGTCGAATTTGACGTAACGACAAAGCGCGAAGTGGACATCGATGCGCCCCTCGAGGAGCGCACGCCCGGTGGGCTCGGCATCCACCTGATCCAGAATCTCGTGGATTCACTGGAATATCAGTACCAAGACGGGCGAGGCGAGGTTATATTTACCAAGGGGTCAGGGAAAGAATAATGTTTGAGATTGAATACGGAGATGGCGGCGCTGTAATGTGCCGTGGCCGGCTGGACGCCTCGCAATGTGAGAAAGCTGAAGCATTTATGGGCAAGCTCGACGGGGAGAACACCCTGGATTTCGCCGACCTCGAATACATCTCCAGTGCGGGGCTAGGTATACTACTCAAGACACAAAAACGTCTCGCAGGGAGTAGTGCGGGGCTAAAAATAATAAACGTCAACAATCACATATTCGACGTGTTCCGGTATTCCGGGTTTCACGCCATCTTCGACATACAAGCAAAAGAATAAGTCGACACAGATCTCCACCAACTTTTTGCCGGGTCATTTGTACGTATGAGTAAGACAGACGATACAAAATTGATTGAACGGTGTGTGAACGGTGACCATGAAGCCTTCGAAGCTTTGCTGGTGGAGTACGAAAAGCCGGTATTTAACGCGGCTTTCAGGATGCTCAACAACCGTGATGATGCGAGGGATGTGACCCAGACGGTTTTCCTGAAGGTGTTCCAAAACTTTGCCCAGTTCGACCCGTCGCGCCGTTTCTTCAGTTGGATCTACCGAATCACGTTGAACGAATCGATCAACTGGCTCGGAAAAGAGAACAGGCTCGAGCCGCTCTTGCATGAGACGGCCGATGAAGGGAAAGGACCGGATGAGGAAGTTGAGAGTGCCAGGGTGTCCGCAGAAGTTCAGGCGGCACTAATGACCATCACTACCGACTACCGGACCGTGGTTATCTTGAAACACTTTTTGGGGTGCAGCTATGTGGAAATCAGCGAAATACTCGATGTCCCTGAAAAAACTGTTAAATCAAGACTTTACACAGCCCGACAACAACTTAAAGACGCACTGGTCGGCTTGAACTGATGGCTATTGAGCAGAAATATTCAGACCTGATAAACGCCGATATCGACGGCGAAATCAGTGCGGCGGAGAAAACTGAATTAGAGGCCTACCTCGCTGAAAACGCCGAGGGGAAGGCCCTGCACGACGAGCTTGCTTCGCTGTGTGCGACGCTCGAGGGCGTCGAACAGGAAGAGCCCCCGACCTTTATGAGGCACATCATCATGAATTCTGTTCCGCCAACCCGGGCCAAAGAAGAGTCTCCGGGTTTCCTGCAAATCCTGCTTGCCACACCCGCACTCAAGTACGCGGCAACTTTCGCCGCCGGTGTGGTCCTGTCGCTAAGCATCGTGAATTCTGACCAGATGTCCAACCAGGCGTTTGACAGCGTCACAGGCCTGGTTGGCACGGTAGCCGACCCGGTCCAGGCGAACCTGGAGGGTTCGTTTGCATTAAATGAGCCGGGAATAGCGGGCACGGTATCACTCCGTAGCGCCGGCTCCCTGCTGATTTTGGACTTCGATTTGGTCGCGACAGACTATACCGAGATCGAGGCGGAGTATTCGGACCGGACCATATGGTTCAACGGTTTCGCCCAGCTCGAGAGTGATGACACGACCGTATCAGCGGAAACCGGCCGTGTGCGGCTGGGCATGGAAGGCAAGCGACGTTACGCCGTGTACCTGCATAACCAGGGAGGCCGGGAAACGACGGTTAACCTGAGTTTCAAGGTAGACGGTGACGTGGTACATGAGTCGAAACTCGACTACGTACCTGAACAATAGGCTCTGCTGAGCCGAAACCGCCAGAAATCTGGCGGTTTGCACCAACTTTTTCTTGGCCAGCTTGTACTGCAGGTTAAGACGAACAGCGACAGGCCCGTGTTGGGGCCAAGGGGATAGTGAAATGGCTACAAGCAACAAAGCAATTCCAATTGCATTGGTCGGATTAGCGGCCTTGGGAGTGGTTGCCTACTTCGGCATGAATAATCCGGCAGGTGACGAAGTCACTGGCACGGTTGCGCCGGCAGAGCGTTACCGGGCAGAGCAGATTTCCGCTGATGATATCGACCTGGGAGATCAGTCGGTTCAGGACTTCATGCAATCCGACTTCTACGCGAAACTGTCGACCGATGAGGCGCTCCGCGAGGCATTTGCCAGCGACGCCGTGCGTGATGCGCTCGCCAATGACGCTGTGCGCGATGCACTCGCCAATGAGTCGGTACGTGACGCCTTCGCCAATGCCGCAGTGCGCGACGCCTTCGCTAACGAATCTGTTCGCGATGCCTTTGCCAGGGACGCTGTGCGCGATGCGATGGCCAATGAAGCCGTTCGCGACGCCTTTGCCAGTGACGCTGCACGCGATGCTTTCGCCAACGACGCTGCGCGCGACTCAGTAGCAAACGATGCCGTGCGCGATGCAATGGCCAATGACGCAATTCGCGATGCCTACGCCAATGCCGCGATCCGCGACGCGATGGCCAATGCCGCGGTACGTGACGCATTCGCGAATGAATCCATGCGCGACGCGGTCGCCAATGCTGCAGTACGCGATGCATTTGCCAATGACGCAGTACGCGATGCTTTCGCCAATGCCGCCGTTCGTGACGCAATGGCGAATGACGCGGTACGCGACGCCTTTGCCAATGACGCGGCGCGCGACTCAGTAGCAAACGACGCCGTACGTGATGCAATGGCCAATGACGCGGTACGCGACGCCTTTGCCAATGACGCAGTACGCGATGCGATGGCTAACGCCGCTGTACGCGATGCGATGGCTAACGCCGCAGTGCGTGATGCAATGGCGAATGCCGCCGTGCGCGACGCGATGGCCAATGCCGCGGTACGCGATGCTTTCGCCAACGCCGCCGTTCGTGACGCCTTTGCCAACGCGGCAGTACGCGATGCCTTTGCCAACGCCGCGGTACGCGATGCAATGGCCAACGCCGCAGTACGCGACGCCTTCGCCAATGCCTCAGTACGCGATGCAATGGCCAACGCCTCAGTACGTGACGCAATGGCTAATGCCGCTGTTCGCGACGCTTTCGCCAATGCCGCGGTACGCGATGCCATGGCCAATGCCGCGGTACGTGACGCATTCGCGAATGAATCCATGCGCGATGCCTTTGCCAATGCCGCAGTACGTGACGCATTCGCTAATGCCGCTGTTCGCGATGCGATCGCAGCCGAAGCCGTCAGGGATATTGCGAGAGATAGCCAGCGCTAGAACAACCATTGCTGGAGCGCAGCGAGCGCCTTTCCAGCAACTGGAGTAAGACGATGAGGATGCTACGGCTTTTGCGGTAGCATCCTCAGGCTTTTTCTGACAACACAATAAGAAGAACTGTCATGCGAACACTGAAGATTGGACTCTTGTCTGTCATGTTCGTCATCGGGGGACACCAGACAGCAGGTGCGCAGGGCCTTGAGTCCCTGGAAACGCAGGATTTGTCGCTGCTCTTCTTCAATCCCGGTGAGAGCTATCTCGCGCCTTATGCGGCCGTAAGCTTCGAAAACTCGATGCGCAGCCAGCGCAAGATCTTCGGTTTCGAGCCCTACGAGAAAGTTTCCGTCCTGATGACGGATTTTGCCGATCACGGCGGCGCCGGTGCATTGGTGCTCCCCAGGAATATGCTCCTGGTCGATGTGGCGCCACGACCACCCACGTTCGAGACGCTGGCCTCAGCCGAACGAATGCGCAGCTGGATGAAGCACGAGCTGGTGCATATCACCACGATGGACCATTCGAACAGCAACGATCGGCGCGCACGTCGCTTTTTCGGCGGCAAGGTCTGGGCCGAGGCGGAGCATCCCGAGACCATTCTTTACTCTTACCTTACGGCTCCACGGCACTACGCACCGCGCTGGTACCTCGAAGGCATAGCCGTATTCGCCGAAACCTGGATGTCCGGCGGACTGGGGCGCGCGCAAGGCGCCTACGATGAGATGGTGTTCCGCTCGAAGGTCAGGGACGGCGCACATATGTACGACCCGCTTGGCCTGGTAGCCGAAGGTATCGAGGCCGATTTCCAGGTCGGTGTTAATTCCTACCTGTACGGCACCCGTTTCATGACCTACGTCGCCCTGACATACGATCCGGATCGACTGGTCCAGTGGGTTACACGCCAGGAAGGTAGCAGGCGCTCCTACGAAGAGGAGTTCGAGCGGATCTTCGGGCTGCCACTTAACGACGCCTGGCAGGACTGGATCGAGTTCGAACGGGAATTCCAGGCGGGCAACCTGGCGTCGGTGCGTCAGTTCCCGGTAACTGAGCACGAAGACCTGTCGAGCCGAGCACTGGGGTCCATTTCACGAGGTTTCGTGGACGAGGAAGGCGACACGCTTTATGCCGCGTTTCGTTACCAGGGCACTGTGGCCCACGTCGGCGCGATGTCGATGCAGGATGGCAGCATCGAGCGGCTGAGCGACGTCAAGGGGCCCATGTTGTACCGCGTTACCTCGCTTGCCCACGACCCGGACAGCGAAACGCTCTTCTACACCGCTGACAACTACGCCTATCGTGACCTGATGGCGATAGATCTCGAGACCGGCAAGACAAACATGCTGCTGCGGGATGCTCGCATCGGCGAGCTTGTGTTCAATCGCCAGGACAGATCGCTTTGGGGCGTACGGCATATGCACGGACTCGCATCATTGGTGAGGATTCCGTATCCCTATGACGAATACGAGGTAGTACAGACGTATCCCTACGGAACCTCTCTCTACGATATGGATATATCGTCCGATGGCCGCTTGCTATCCAGTTCCTTTGGCAGCGTATCCGGCCAGCAGGATCTTCGTGTTTTCGAAATTCAGGCGCTCCTCGACGGTGAGGCGGAACCTGTCCGAACATTCGACCTTGGCCAGGCGATTCCGGA
>Ga0316187_10000073_pt1 | contig 58928 bp, 95 predicted proteins | sample CroRivburrow1_MG_FD_204927 | JGI IMG/M metagenome (GOLD analysis project Ga0316187, IMG submission 204927) | Coastal sediment microbial communities from Maine, United States - Cross River worm burrow 1 | ecosystem: Environmental > Aquatic > Marine > Coastal > Sediment | place: USA: Maine...
TATGATGGCGAACGATATCAAAGATATTACTGCAAATCTACAGGCTCCTATTGTACTGAACCACACAAAAAACGTGGCTCATCAATGTATGCTTGGATTCTCTAAGTATACTACACGCGAACATTTTTTAATGGAGAATAAAAATGTCTGAAAACGCTATAAAATATCCAAAAATCGAAGTGCAATTGAACGGGAACTATGGAAACGCTTTTTATATTGTAAGCGCTGTAAAGAAAGCTTTAAGTGTAAACGGTATCCCGAAAGAGGAAATCAAAGCATATGAGAAAGAATCCTTCTCAGGCGATTTTGAGCATCTTCTTAGTACGGCTCAACTTTGGGTAACTGTTAATTAATCATCAAAAAGGGAACATGGGAAGACACAACGGAACATACAGGCCAGACACGATATTGCCAAAAACAATTGCTATGGACAAGGTTAAAGACCCGCTTCAATCAACAGTTTATTGGATCGAAAAAGTCGTCTACGGAGTTTACAAGAAAAGAACTCAACCGATAAAAAAAATGGATATTCTAAACTTCTTCCCTTTTACTTCTACGGCCTTATTTGAAGAAGCTTTCAGTAAGGCGATAGCAGAAAAAATAATCTGTCTAACAAGTATCAATAAGAGCCGTGGTCATGGCTACTTGATAGCCGGGAAAGACAAAATCATTTCTTGACTTCAATATCAACGATATGTACTGTCAAAGCCTGAACTTGAAATAAACGGTGGCGGGAGAGCTACTGACCACAGCATGAAAGGGCCGTTCAATCTAATCTCCACCCTTTTACTCCCGTCACTGTCCATTTAATTTTAAATCAAATAATATAAATGAAAGAATTTACAAAAGCTGATATCAAAATTCTCAGACGTCGAATTGGTATTACCTTAAAGCAACTCGGAGTGATAACCGGGTTTAGCCATTTACAAAACATCGAATGGGGTCAACGCCCTATCTCAAGGGTTGTAATGCACACAATGAAGACTTTAGAGTTTATCTATATAAAAGGTCTACTTGAAGAGTATAAAAAGTTTATGGGCGTCAAAGAAGATCAAAAAAGCACTAAAGAGGATTAAAACATGGCAACTGGAAATATGCACAGAGTACTAGAAACTGACGCGATGGATGTCTTAGGGTACGAGGACCGAGTTGAATACAGAAACGAGCAAAAAATAGCTAAGAAATTCAACGAGGATTCGGAGAAAAACTTTGATCTTATTAAGAAAGCAATCGAAGAATATATACTGAAAATAGTTGTTGAAACAAAATCCATTCCTGTTGTTAAAAATGAATCTTATATTGAAGGTGTTTTGATTATCAGGGTTGTCATTAACGGAGATAAAAAAAGAATTCTAACTCTTGGGGCTGGTTTAAATATACGGCTATTTGAAAACGAACAAATTAATCTTTTCGATCTAAGCGATATTATCCGGGTTCAATTTGTAACGATTAGTGATTTTTTAAATCAAACCGTTTCGGGGATTCTCCTTTTAAAAAATATTCAATGCATTAAGACTGAGGAATTTATCGATGAAGGCGTGTTGGTGCTTGATTATTACCTGAATACCGATAAAGAGGTTTGTAGCTCACTGGAAGATGAATTTGATATCATGGCGCATGATGGCGGCTTAAAGCTGGAAAATATCGCTGAAGTTAATTTCTTCACGAAAGATGAGAAACACGAAGAAGAAACATTTGTCAAAGGGGATCAAACAGTAGTTCCCGCCGATGACTTGTTGAACAGTATTCAGGAAACAATTAAACGGATTGAAGATGAATAGGATAAAAACTTTTTCAGATAGTGCGTTATTATCTGATCCAATGAGCCTTGATGAGATTGTAAATAATTGGTTTGAAGAAATGGAGGGCAAAAGAGATTATTATTTTTCAATCCAGCAAATTGTAAGATCATCAAAGTTGGTGTTTAATGAATCGATACCTGAGATATCAATCCTGTATTCTTTAATCAAGAAGAAGCCGGGGGAAAAATAACTATGGAAGAAACAAAAGATCCTAGAAAACTTGGCGATTGTAGGTGTATCGATGATTTATTATGGTTTAGATACGATCTAGCCGATGGAAAAGATCAAAGCCACTCTTTACAAGGCTTTCACCAAGAAAAACTAAAGCCTTTGAAAGGCTATTTAAAAATATCAGCTTTCTACTCAGGGAAAATGTCTGGATTAAAAGAAGCTTTGAGAATTCAACAGAATCGTGAAATCTGGAAACTGTCTCATTAAATGAGTGTACTTTTAATAAAATATTGTATAGCGTACACTCAAAATATATGCGGTTTGTACTGCATATACAAAAGGGAAAAAGATCCCTTTATTTTTTAAAACTTTTTAAAAGGAGGTTTACTTTGAAAAGATTTTCTTTATTCGCTGTCTTTCTGATGTTCTTTGCGGTTACGGCTTACGCCTTCCCGACAATTAATATCGAAGTACATGATGGCGTGGCTGTGGCTCAATCATCTTCCTTGTTAGATGTTTCGGCAAAAACGGCTGCTGTTGAATCGTATTCGCAATATCAATATATCCTGTCTAGTAGAGTCATAAATGAACACGGATTTTGCTCTTTTCATTCACATATTGTTTTATTTATTAACCACGCAAAAAATTATTCTAGGCAGTTCGGGGGTACTCCAATATTTATCGAACCTGTATTAAATTCAAAGCATAAGAACCATACTGAAGCTTATTTCTTGAAACGTGAACGCATTAACCCGGATTCGTTTTTGAGTTGAGTTAAAGAAGATCCACGACAAGGAATCAGAAATATTAAGCCCGGTCACTTTCGAGTTTCCGGGCTTTTTTATTATGGCAGGTGGGACCGTTGAGATCACCATTTAAGTTACTGTATTAATTACTTGTTTAAAAAGTACAATTTTATGAAAGTTAATAAAAACAGTGTTTTGATAAAGCCAATAGGGACCATAGAGATCACATACTTAATTAATTGTTTTCATACTTTTCAGCTTCATCTAAAAATAAATCTGCTTTGTCAGCATCTCCTAAATTAACATAATCATCGGCTATAGCCTCTAGGATCTGTGATATATTCTCTATTTGTGGCAATTCTGTATTATTCAATACAGCTTCTCGCACTTGTTCTAATACTGTTTTGCTCTGTTTTGGTTTCTGTATTCTTTCTGGTGATTCTAGTTCTTCAATGGCTCCACCCGAAGCAACATGGCAGGCTTTAGCAACGGCGTCTATACGATCATCATGGCAAAGAGTAGACGGGAACATTTCAGCCTCATCTTTAAACGTGTTTCCATCGTGTTTCTCTTGTATCCAGTCCCTATAATTTACAATATAAACGTTTCCAGTCTCAACTTTATTTGAAAAGTTTCGGACATAAAACTCTTTTGACTTTCCAATCCGTGTAGGTTGTCTTAGGAAATTCCTTAAAAGATGGTTATATTTTTCCGTTACGTCCTTACCTGAAGCTCCGCTTTCCTCTTCCCACGTTTGGAGAACATTCCCGCCAAAATCAAAACTGTCCCTTTTTGCATCCCTAAGAATCATCTTATCTCGTTTCGCCGGGGATTCCTGACAAGCCGCAACGTGCCAAATATAATAATTACCATCAACATACTGAACTAAACCGCTTGCTGTAAAATCCGGGTTGTTTATTTTCCCTTTAATATCCGCTCTTTTCTTTGTTGCCGCTAAATCTGCAAATCGAACCCATTTTCCACCTACAGGCACTTGGTTTGGCTCGATAGGAATAAATAATCTTCCATCAACCAAATTTCCGCCTCTAACCTTGGGTCTTTGTTGTTGTTTTGATTCCCATATATGCTTAGGCATTGTCTTTTTTTGTCGCAACGTCATGGCTTTTGAGTACCTTTGTGGCCATAAGACTTCGCCTAATTCTCGTGGATCATCCCTGTGTTTCCAAGGGAACGATTCTTCATCCATAATTCTAGGAAGACAAAGCACGTTCCATTCACCTTCCGGTTGCCCGTTCCACTCAGGTACGCCCGGTTGCGGTTTATGGCCGTTGTAAGATTGCATTCCATCTTTCAGGAGCCTACGGCCTACCATGTCGTGAACACCCCAACGTTGCATGATGATTATAATTACAGAGTCCTCTTCGTCCTGACGATCAAGAAAAGTTCCTGTAAACCATTCCTCTTCCATTTCTTGAATAGTTGGAGATTCTGCGTCCTGTGCGCTTCCCGTGGGGTCATCCAGACTTCCGATTGTAAACCCTTCTCCTGTAATACTTCCACGTACACCAGCCGCAAGATAACTCCCTCTCGTCCCGCTTCCAAGTTCCCAAAAAGTGTTCTGGTCCTCTTTGATATCTTTTGCTTTATTTCCGAGTGTTTTTGTATTGGATACTCCGCTATTAAGAAAATCAGGGAAAACGTTATTGAATAAATTGTCTTTGATGATTCGCTTGACATTAACAGAGGTTTTTCTAGCCCTTGGCATGGCGGCGGAGCAATGAATAATCTTTTCATCACTATTTCTTCCAAGCGCCCACGCTTCAGCACGTTCAAGCCCTTCTGTTTTCATGTGCCTTGGTGGGATGCAAATAATCCCACGAGTTATCTTTCTTTCTATCAGAGAATTATAAAAGTCTGAGATTACTTTATGATGCCAGTTTTCGTATTTGTAATGCCGGAAAGTTGCTTTAATAAAATGGAAGATGGAGTTTTGCGCTTTATTCTGCTTGTAGGTATGTAGTTTTTTAGCATCATCAATATGTTTAATCATATCGTGATAGTGTGCGGTTGGATTGCTCATTTATTTAAGCATCTCCTAATTCAACAAGCTTTCCAACTGGTAGCATTTTTTCAGTGTAACAATCAGTGCAAACCGTTAATTTAACCTGCATTCTGCCCTTTTTTAAATTTCTTTTGTAACCAAATCAAACCCTTGTGAGTAACAAATGATTGGCTTTGAACGTGGCCTGCATGTTTAGTTAATTGTACCGTGAAATAATTTTTATTAATATACCTTTGATAAGGGACTTTTCCCATAAATATTTTTTGGTCCCTTAACCATTGAAAAAGGTTATTTCTTCCAGAATGTCCTAAAATCTTTGCAGCTTCCCCGACAGAGTAAAGCCCTTTCGCTTTGGAAACATGATCAAAGAAGTCTACCTTTGATTTATCCTCTTCAATTTTTATGTGAGCAATAGCGAGTTGTTTATTGGCTTTGATTGACGATTGATCTGCCTCATAAGCAAATTTAATCAATTCGGATCTTGTTAGCTCTCTCGGTCTTGTTTGTTTTTGAGCAAGTTCATTTTGAAGTCTGACTATTTCTTCCGCCATACGATTGAATTCTGCAATATAATCTTCTTTGAATTTAGCGACTTTTTTCCCCTTGTAGCCAAAAGCCAAAAATGTGAAACCGTCCTTTGTCATTAAATATCTTTTATATTTTCGATCTGGATTATTCCCTATGTCACTGGTATAATAGGAAAGTCGAAAGTTCGACCCTTTAAATTCCTCTGAACAATCTAATTTTTCAATCGCTTCTAAAACGTGCTTATGATGCTTTTTAAACATGATACTGACATTAACGCTTGAGGTCATTAGTTCGCCGTTAATGTTTTGAATATTTATTTTTGCCTCTTTGCTTTGTTCCATTTCTGCCTCTGGATTACTCGGTTTAAATATAAACTGGTTTTCACTTTCCCTATCAGTCATGTTTTTATAACCACAATCTACAACATCAACTTTTTTAGTTGGCCTCACTTTTGTTTTTTGAAACCCTTCATCCTTAACACGATTAACATAAAAAGCCCCTTCAAAATCAGACTTTTCTAAATCAGAAAGCCCTAATTCTTTATAGTGTTTTTCTTTGATATTTGCGGCTTGAACACCAGTAAACCCGGCAACAAGTAAAGCCCTTCCTTTGGGTGTCATTACTACCATTCTGTATTTTATCCCGGCTGGCTGAACATCATAACATGTATAAGTAGACTCTGAATAATTAGCCTTTTTGAATTCTTCAGAGAATTTTAAATCATCAATGGCCTTTAAAATATTTTTATGCTGTCTTTTAAATAAAACAGCAACGTCCTTACTTGTTATTTCGTCTTGTTCTTGATTATTAATTTTTTGTTTTTTCATATCTGTCTCTATTGTTTATATTGATTTTCGATTCTTGTTGCCATTCTTCTTTTTATTTCATCTTCCATCTCTTCCATCTCTTCGATTGTGTAGTTTTCCGGGGTAATGTCTTTTAAATCTGTAGGTAGTGGAGTTCTTAAAGGAGGATTGTCTTTGTATAGCGAAACAAGGGTGATCAAGCTCTTTGGCATTGGGGCATCAATAAGATCGATCTCTATCATTGCCATGGCTGGATCGATCTCTTTTTCTTTAACTCGATTTAAAATCTCTTTAACAGCCTTAGACTCCTGCGGCCCGTAAATCTTCCCGGCTACTGACAAACAATCCTTTAATGTTTTTAAAGAACCTAACGCTGTTTGTGGTTGAAATATCCTAACCTGACCTGTTGGGGTTCCATCTTTTTCAAGGATAGGGACTTCTGCTATTGTTTTATGCAACAAATCCCAAGCGTAATAAATAACATCGTCCAATGTCCGGCTTCGATAGTCGGCTTCAATTTCTGTCATCTCACCATTAACAACAAGTTTTTTTGATTTGATATTATCAGCCTCAACAAGCCCTTCCATATACTCATGAAATGATTGTTTTTTCATTACAGTCTTGGCATACCTCACCGGGTCCGTGTGGTCCTTAAAAGCCATTTTAGCGGATTCCTTTAGATTGAAGTCGATAACATATAGCTTTCCGAAATTGCGTTCCTCTTCGGTGATTTCTACAGGCGGCTTCTCTTTTTTTTGGGGCTTTGGCTTCTTGGCCTTCTTTGGTGGTTTTGGCTTCTTCTTTAGAATGACTATTCGCTGTTGAGGATCATCATTATATTGCTCATCATGCCCGATGTGATTGTGGATATTGTTGCGGTTTGTCTTCTCGCCAGTATCGTTATTGAATTGGTCAGAAATCTTTCCATAACTGCCTTTCCCGGTCTTATGAAAAACACGAATCCCGATCATTATATCTTCATATTCTGACGGGTATTGCTCCTTGAAGTTGCAAATTTTACAGCGTTTAAACATTTGATTTCATTATATATCTGATATGGTTTATCCTAACATGTTATTTTTATCCATCCTAACGAATCTTAAAATGTCAGTTTCAACCTAACAAGTCAACTTTTAGCTGTTTTTGTTAGGTTAAAACTGACCAGTTAGGATAAAACCACTGATTTTATTAACTAAATCTATTTTCAATGTGTATGCTATTTTAGCTTGCACTTATTTTTAAAGTGTGTATTATTAAACCTGACAAGGCGAAGCAATAATCAACAATTTATCGTTTATTAGTTTCAATGCTTCTGAGGAAATGTAAGTACTCACCTTGTATTAGGATGGGGTCAAGATTCAACCAGACGTATTGATATGAGATATCGTCTGCTTGGCCCTTCATAGTATATAACGATTGTGGGCGGCGTTTGTGTTCGCCCACGTTAAATAGGTTCATTGATAATGGGGTTTTTAAAGTAGCTGTGAAGCCATGGTTGATCACTGTGTAGACAGCGAAACTTTGTAGTGGTTTTTAAATTCGCGGTTTAAAGAATCAATACCTGAAAGGCTTTGGAACCCCATGTATGAGTGAATCTATATAAAGGTTTTCAGTCCTTTAAAAACTGAGTTTATTAACCAATATAGGAGTTTACTTATGATTGATCATTTTTAGTTAGTTGTTGACGTTCGAAATTTTGTTACAGTTTGCAGGCGGTATGTAAGAGGGTCGCCTGCATGTACTCTGAGAAGGATTATTTAATGTTATTGGTCATTAGGAGGATAATGACTATGGTTTCGACTTTAACTGTTAAATAGGCCTTCTGAGAGTGTTTTAAGTGGCAGAGTCGGCGTAGATATGCGCTAGTGAATACGGTTAGCTAGATTATCTTATTCGACAAATATTTAAACTGTTATTGGTGTGGAAATTAAAGAATGGGGAGATTTAGGTTTGAGATACCCGGAATGCAAAGAGAAAGAAGTAGGAATAATACAAGTAATGGCCCAACTAATACAGCCTGAAGTTTGGGATATTCCTCTAGCTGAATGCGTGATTGAGGTTGAAAAAACTGACAGTGAAGAAAAGATAATGCTGAAAGCCGCCCATAAACTGCTTGAGAGTTTTGATATTAAAATCAATAAGATGAAATAATCGGAAGAGGGAGAAATGGAAATGAATAAAAAAATAGAAGAATTAGAAAAAGAACACAATGAACTTGAAAAAGCTTACAATGAACTTGGCAGAAAAATCGAGCAATTGAAAAACAAAGAAACAGATGACTGGTTTCCTGAATATGGTGAAAATTATTATACTCCTCGCCAAAGTTATGTTGAAAACTGGGACAGTAGTAGTAAAACAGTAACAAAGTTTCACCAAGTGACTTGCGGTATAGCAAAAACTGAAGAAGGTGCTGTAGGGCTTCAGCAAAAAATCTACAAAAAAATAAAAATCATTGATCGATGGAAAGAACTCAATGGTGATTGGAAACCTGATTTTACGAATGATGAGAAAAAGTTTTGCTTACATTACGCACATAAAGATAAGAAAGTAGATATATACACGTGGCACAACGTACAAGTTTCAAAATACGCTGCAAAATCAGAAGAAGTCCTCGAAACTCTCATTGAAGAATTTGGAGAGTGGGAAGTTTGTGAGGCTTTGGGAGTTGTATAAAATGCAATACCTAACGGAGGAATTGAAATGAAAACTGATATTGATATGATTGAATATTTAAGTGCCCATAAAATAGAGACTGAACAAAAGAAAAGATTTAGTTTTAAATTGCGGAACATTTGGAAAGAAGAACAATCTATATCGTTTGGTGGATATATACAATACGATAATGAAATAAAAGAATTATCTATATTTTTTAGTTTGGCAACTTTTGATTTTTATTTAGATATTCTTTTAAATTAAGAATCACTAATTTTGTAACAGAGTAAAACAGCGTTAGGGGTAGCGTTGCCCACCGATCCCATTCAAGTGTTGCCGGGACTCTGTTTTAATAATTAAACACTAACTGCAAAGGAAGAATGGCAAATGCTAGATTATATTTAATATGTGGGAATTGTGGCTGTAATGATGAATGGGAATGGGAACATGAGCCAGAATTAAAAAATGAAGAAGAATTGTTAGTTGATGAGGATGTTTATTTAGTGTGCCGGAACTGTTCAACACTTCATTCAATAAATGATAACGCGAAGAAAAGAGATTAGAAAACAATATAGCATGATAAAATATGGAAACTCCAAAAATACTAACAGCAGCAGAAATAGTCGAAGCATATAAAGGAATATTGGCGGTCAATACACAAAATATAGGAATGGTTCAAAAAGGAATCATCGAAACCCATAAACGCTACGCAAGGCAACAAGAAGAACTGCAAAGACAAGGTTTTGCAAGATTCCTAAAATTTGTTATCAAGGATTGAAAATGAAAAGTCTCGAATACAATGCTAGGTTTTTGGCCTTTATTAAAAATAAAGGCGTCGATCACGAAATTGCTGTAAATGAACTTGAAGCAAGTTTAGAATGTTTTGGGATGAGCGACGAACCGGAAGATGATGCACGTGAAGCTCTTTCTGTGTGGGAACAAAACAGTTAAACTAATAGTTATAACAACAATAAACAGGAGAGGTATGGATACAATAGATATTCAAGTTAAAAGAACAATTCCTAACCATCCAGATTATTGTAGTAGTTGTCAGCATTTAAGTAACTATCTTGGCACACTATCATGCGAAGTTTTTGCTTCCGTAGAGATTTCATCATATGATGGGAACGCTGATAAATGCGATCAATGCAAAGAAGCATGGAAGAAGGCGAAAGAGCAGAAAGAAATAGTCAGAGGCTTTCAGGATAATCTTATAAAAAATCAAGTTGATATTCCGTCAGAGATTGCAAGATTAACCCACGAAAACGAAAAGGATTTATTCTAACAACAATAACAGGAGGAACAGATGATACAATACGATGAAAACAAATTTGGTGAGATTTCACCGATAGAAGAACAAATGGAAAAGTTCAAAGATTGTTTAGATTCTGGCGTTACTGTAAGAGCGTTACACGTTGGGACGGAAAGTCAATTAGAAAAGGTCAAACAAAACGTATCCTATAAACAAAAAGTTGACGATCTTGCAGATAGGTTGAAAAACTTAAAAATCACCTCGGGTTCAAGCTGAACAGGAAAGGCGTGGCATATTGTGAAGTTTTCGAAGACGAATGGAAAGAAGTATTTGAGATTTACGATGATTGGAAGAATACGTTAAATAAATCATTTGCTGTGGACATGGAGTAGAAGGTTAGTCTTACAAACAATTTAGAGCTTAGTTAAAAATGGAACTTAAAATGAAAAACGAGGCTGAAAAAATAGCTTGGATGAATGAGCGAATGGATAAAGGATACTCTTTTGAATATATCAAAGGTATTGTTTTTAATGAATACATGAACGTAGGTGTTTTATGTGTAGATGACCAAGAAACTTTTTATTTTTTATGGGAGTAAAAATGACCCCCAAACAATAGCATTCAGCGCAGCTTAAAAAACTACTTAAATTAAGCAGAGTAAAAGCAATCGAGTATCAATGTTGTAATTTGGATACGCCCCTAATTTAGATTCGATTCCAGCTAAATGCTTTTTTCAACTAAATTAGGACTCTGCTTTTAATACGATCAATTAACCCAACGTGAAGCTTTAGAGCTAACACAAATGGAAAAGAATCACGAAATTTGGAAACTTTCACATTAACAATAACAGGAGAGATATGAAAGACGAAGTGAAAGAAGTAAAAGAAGTTTTTTATGATTTAGAAAATTATGATTTACCTGCAAATACAGAAACAGCTTTTTCAAAGTTGAAATGTGAGTTAATTTCTGGAAATATAGTTTGTTGGTATTTCAAAGATGATGAAGAGTTTGCAAAAGAAAACGAATTCAATGTAAAAGATTATCCGCCATATAAAGGAATAATAGTCCCGAAACCGGGAATAACTCTTCATGGAGATATTGACGACCATGAATGTATTATTGTCGTTATTTCTTACCCGACTGAAAAAGAAAATCCTTATTGTGAATGGGTAGCACTTCCAAGGCTTTTGGATAATCCAAACTTAGTTGAAATTTATAAACAACAATAACATTGGAGGGGGATGAAAGAACTAATTGAAAGTTTAAAGCCTAAAGAATTGTTTGATTTAGGTTGGTTTTTTAAGCAAGCTATTTTAAATGCTCAAGCTCATTCAGGGATTCCAGAAAGAGAATTTAGAAGGTGTTTAGTTGCAACAACCGGAAACAGAAAAATTGATAAAATACTAAAGCATATTTCAGGGAATATCAAATTAGGAAATCGAAATTTTATTACTCATTCAAAACTTGATTTATATAAATTACTTGAATCACAACAATAAACAGGAGAGAAGATGAAAGACGTAGAATGTCCGTATTGCGGAGATGGTCAAGAAATTTGTCACGATGATGGACAAGGATACGAAGAAGATAAAAGGCATAAGCAAATGTGCGGCACCTGTGGGAAAACTTTTGTTTTCACAACCTCAATTCACTGCTATTACGAGGCTTGGAAGAAAGAGAAGGAATAACCACAACAACAACAGGAGAGATAAAGATGATTCACAAATTAAGAAGTCTCCAAACAATATCAGATCAAGCCTGTATCAATGGTAAATGGGTTTCAGCAAGACCTGAGAACTACAAATTTAGATCCTTAACTGAAAAGATAAAGGAAGCTTGGGCCGTGTTTACTGGAAAAGCCGAGGCGTTTAAATGGCCCGAAGGTCAGTAACAACAATAACGGGAAAGATAATGAATACAGCAAAGATTTACAAAGATTCAAATGGTAATGAGTGCTCAATTCACTGGATGGTTAAGTACGAACCTGAGTGGGCAGCAAATCGAATTCAAGAGGGAGAGAAGGCAATTGGAGAGCTAAATAAACAGAGAAAAGCAGTAAAAGAATTCTCAAAAGACATGGAAAGAAAGTTGAAAGAAAATGACCATAAAAAACAAGGTTGGCTAGGTTGTAGCTATTCCTATTTGTTTAAATGTATCAGAAAAGAGGTCAACGAATTATTGTTTGAAATGAGCACAGATGGGGATCTTGATCTTCCAAGGAGAATTATAACTGATGAAAAAAAACAAAATATAATCAATGAATGTGCTGATATCGCTAATTTCGCTATGATGATTTCTGACAATATAAAAAAAGAACCGAAAAAATAAACAGGAGAGGTAGAGGTGTTCACTAGAGATAAGCGAAAACTTAAAAAAATGGCTGTGAAGTGGCTTGTTGGACAAACTGCCGGGGCCGTTGGTTCTGGTCAAGATTTAGAAAATGAAGGCGTACCGTCAACAGTTGAAACCGCTTTTTATGAACAAATCGAAATTTTACTTCAGGAAATTTGTGACAGGTATAATATTGATAATCATTCATATGGCAATCTTGTAGAGATTTTAAAAGGAAATCAATAAATCTAACTATTGTTTAATCCATAAAGAGGAAATATGGAATTTGAATGCCCAAATTGTTTGAAATCAGCAGAATTTGAATTTGATGAACGATCTTATTGATCATCTTAACGCTTGTGTTAAAAAGAGGAAATATGAATATTGGAGATACAGTCACAATTAATAATATCCCTACTTATCAGGAATTCGATGCTGTTGGTATAAGCTATTTTTTTGAACAAATCTCAAAACATTTTCTTGATAAAAATGGGGTAGTTGATAAGGTAGACGATCAAGCAGTATGTATCGAGTTCAAAAATGAAAAATATGATTATTGTTGGTTCCCAATTAGCTCTATCAGAAGTGCAAATACTAACTAATGTTTAGAGATTAAATAAAAACCAATGAGCTACATACAGGCAAAATCAGACTACAATTATCTTCGCGTAAAATACGGTGGTCACGGTCCTTATGATTTTTGTGGACAATTCTGCAACACTGATTTGTTTGAATCGCTTTTAGAGGAGCCAACTAAAAAAAAGGCTGAAGAGATATTTTCAAAAATGATTATATACTTTTTTCAAGTAGGTGCTGAATGCGAAGGTCAGAGAAATAATCTTGATCTAAGCGATAAAAAAACAAAAGTAATTTTTGATCGATATTCAGGGAAAACCTAAGAAATGTTTAAAGGTAAAAGAATGATAGAAATTTATAAAAAATTACGATCTGTTTTCTTCACTCCTTTTGTCGAGGTTGAAGAAATCAAAGAAGCGAAAAAGACAATTATAATGTAATTGGTGGATTTGTGATGGTTGCAAAATAAATAATGTAGTTACCTGTGAAGAATGCAGGTAGCTAACTAATGTTTAGTCATTAACCAGAAAAAGGATACATTATGGCTTTTCTACATCTTAACCTGAAGGGTGAATATTTTGATCAGATAGAGAATGAATTAAAACCTGAAGAGTATAGGTTGTATAATGACTTCTGGAAAAAACGGCTTATAGGTCGAGATTATGAAGGTATTCTGGTTAAAAAAGGATATCCAAAAAAAACGGATACGAAGCGAATCCTTGAACGGCCATGGAAAGGTTTTATAATTAAAACTATTACTCATCCTCATTTTGGAAATAAACCTGAAAAGGTTTTTGCAATCCGAGTAAATGATTAATTTCTAACAATTGTTTAAAAAGGAGTAAATATGGATAAGGATTTTGACAAGTTAGCCGATCAAATAAGGAAAGCCAAAACAATTGCCGACCTTGGCGATCTAAAGAGACTTGTAGGACCAAGCGATGCAGAAAAATCGAAGCATAAAAAAAATTTGGATGAAATAGAGTCTATTTGGGAAAAGTTTTGCGATTTTGAAAAAATGCCAAAAGTAACTTGTGACAGATACCACAAAATCCAAAAAATTGCAGATAATTTCGAAAATCAATACTGTTAAATTGGGACTACTCCAACAATTGTTTAAAAGTTAAACCAAATATGGAATACGGCTATTTCGAAAATTTTCCGAAAAATGTTCACTTGATGATAAAAGATCAAACTCTATGCGGTGATGCGTCTGATTTAGGTGATGACGAGGGTTTAGGTGATTGGATATCTTCGGAAGACCCTGTAACCTGTGAAAAGTGTAAGAATGTAATTAATATTTGTAAAAAAGCTAAAGTTAAATAAATGTTTAAAGTTAGACTAAAATTAAGTGACTATAGCGATTATTATAACCACAACTGAACAATTTTTTATTGGATTTGAATAATGAGTAGAGTTATAGGTGTAAGTATTGATGGGGTTACTGAATGGCATGCTGTAAACATCGGGCCGACAGACCATAATACCCTTTGTGGTATAGATGCTGATGACCCAACAATTGGTCATAATGGGACAGTACTGCCACCTCATGGGACTAAAATTAATTGTACTTTATGCAAAACAATATATTTGAGGTTTATTCAGGCAGGTTTTAAGAAAACAGATTTTGAAACTTAACTTTTTATGGCGATAACGATCATTATAACAACAACAGGATGGTAAACAATGAAACTATATAAAGTGCATATGATTGGGCCAAGAGGGGCTAATTCCGTAGACTATTTTCATCCTTATGTTCTAGCAAATGATCCAACCGAGGCCTACAATAAAGCAAAAAAGGTTGTAGATGAAAAAGACTACGGTTTTGCCTCTGATAGAGAATTAAAAAGCATTGAATTGATTGCGGATGATGATAATTATAACCAGTGCAAAACATTAATAATTCTTTAACCGCCGCAACAATAAACAGTTTAAAAGGGCATAAAATGGATGAATCATTTGTTTGTGAATGTGGCAAGAATACTTTTTGGTGGTTTGGTTCTTTTCTTAGATGTTATAGTTGCTATAATGAATACAAACAATCTGGTCCAAAAGGTCGTCGTGAATTTTGGATGCGAAGATTTAATAAAGAAGAGTATACATATAAAAACTGGGAAAAAATAAATAAATCGAATAAATTGCATGATAAATAGTAGGAAGTTTACAGAAATTTGGCCAGACAGATCATACGACTAAAATGACTTAGATAAAGCCGACTTGTACACTGGAAATAAGCACCGATAACAACAATAACAGGAGAGGTAGAGGATGAGCTTAACAAGAATACTTTGCGAAACCTGTAAGATACCGCTAGCATTTTGTCAGTGTAAGAAAGCGAAAGAGAAAGAGGATAAAATAAAAGATATGGAAGGTTTAAAAGAATCTGATCATTCACATTTTCAAGAATACTCAAAACTAGAGTATAATTGCACTAATGGAAATGATGCGGGTTATTGTGATGGAAAAGACGCACAACGTTGTCAGTATTATATTGATAACGAAAACGGGCAACCAGCTTGTGAATTAGCTTTATAACAACAATAAAAGGAGAGGATAGAATGAGAGCGTCTGTATTTGTTAAAAAGATTCAAAAAGCTATAGATATTCATGGCGATTTACCGATTATTATGGATTTGACATTTTGCAGAAATTTATCCGTGAAAAAAGTCGGGCCTTATAGTAAGCAATCTAGTAAGGATTATGCAGGAAAAACTTTTATTGAAATTGAAGCGTCAGAAGAAAAAAGACTATATTAACCACAACAATAATAAAAGAGAGAATGAAAGGCGATAAAAGAGAAGAGTGCAATAGGACTGTTTGTAAATCGAAAAATGCAAATTATTACAACCATTCAACACAAAAATACTATTGTTTATTGTGCGCTACTGACATTCAAGATTTTGAGAATCTTCAAGAAGAACCTCAAAGAATATTTAATGAATTTTATGTTAAAAAATAGATGATGATTTGGACAAATAAACACAACGTGAACAATGAAATAGTTAGTTCAAACGTTGATCTTGGAAAGTTCACGCTATATGTACATAGGCACATGCTGAATTGTCACGATCAAAATCTTTGGCTTGCATCATGCCGAAATTTATTTAGTTGTTTTGAGCTTAAAAGCAAAACTATTGGTTGTGCCAAAGTGGAGGCGCTTTCTAAGCTTTCCGCGATCTTAGATGAAGCTAAGATTGATATTATGAATTCTGTTAATTATCGGATATAAAAATGGATGAACTAAACGAAATGGAAGCTTTCAGGCTCCGATTTAATAAGCCTTTAGAGTTGGGAATGGATGTTTTTATAAGCCCCCAACGATCAAAAATACAACGATTTGAAGAGGAAAAAAGCCTTATTGTTACAAAGATGGAAATTGTCAAAGGTAGGCATGTTGAAGTCACTTTAAGCAATTTTAAAGAGGACGGGGTTGATCATGTTTTGAGTTCCGAAATATTCACTCCGTTAGATTTAATCCCTGAAATAAACAGAAAAACTTAACGGGTATTATGGCATTTGAAAAAAAACTACCAACAAATTTAAGAGCAATGCAGTACGGAAAGAGGGTTGTGAGTCGATGTAATTTTAACCCTAGTCATTCCGATCTTCAAAGGGAAATTGATAAATTCAGAAAAAAGGGCGGGGAAATCAAAGTTGTTTGTGTTGATCAGCAAACAGATGTTGTTAATTCGGATAGAGCTTTGGTTTCCGACTTCCTTAGTGAGAATCAATCAAATGTATCTATTAACCATATTAAACAGTATTAAATGTCAGTAAAAAGAAACGGGAGCCAGAGAAATGTTTATCTTCCAAACCATGAATGGAAAGAGTTTGACGCCATGGCAAAACTTGAAGGGTTTAAAGGCAGGTCTGATTTTATAATCTATATAATTCGTCAATTTGTTGCAGGAAACATTGTTTTTAAACAGAAATATAATAATGATTGTGAGCCATGATGAAGCAAGAGTTTAACGCAAAAATAACCGAGAATTATTATAATCAAGATTTACGTGGAAGGGTTTTTGTGATGAGTGCTTACAACGGTTGTAAAATTATTCGCTACTCTGTTGGTGAAGATGGCCTTCAAAAAAAGACTAAATTTCAAAATAAGATCATTCCAGAAATGTTTTTTGAACGGGTTTAATGTTAGGAGGAACCAGCTACATAGACTCTACGATTTCCATTACTGACACTGGCGTAATTTACGAAGATAGTTTTTTTGATCCTTATGTTACTTCAGGTTTAAATTTAACTATAACCGTTGTGGATTCTGGATCAATAGAATGGTTCGATCTTCAACGAAGAGTCCACGCTAGAAAAACAGCCGCAGGATTAGCGAGAACCTATAAAAAACTTTATCAAAGCCCAAAGGTGATAAATCGTAAATTATCGGCTTATTCTTGCTCTATGCGTGGGAGAAGTAAGCCTTGTAGAAGAGTTGCAATTGTTAATCAAGAATAAAAGGCAGATATGGGAGAAAACACAAGTATACTTTGGACGGATAACACCTTCAACCCTTGGTGGGGATGTTTAAAAATAGCGCCCGGTTGCGACAATTGTTATGCTGAGACTCTTGATACGAGAGTGGGCGGTAATTTTTGGAAAGAAAAACCAAGAAGGACCAGCGAAGCGAACTGGAATAAGGTTTTAAAGTGGCACGACAAAGCTATTACTGAGAATAAACGCTACAAAGTATTCTGTGGCTCCATGATGGATTGGTGTGATAAAAACGCTCCTGAAGGCGCTTTAAGTGATCTTTTCCAATTAATCAAAGCTACGCCTATGCTTGATTGGCAGTTACTAACTAAACGAGCGAATAGGATTAAACAAAGTCTTCCTGAAGATTGGGGATCTGGATACGATAATGTTTGGCTTGGTGTTACTGTTGAAAATATGGCTCACGGTTTTGACAGAATAAACCGCCTTCAAGAAATACCAGCAAAAATAAAATTTATTAGTGCGGAGCCACTACTTGAACAACTTCATTATATTAACCTGTTTGGAATTGATTGGGTTATTGCCGGGGGAGAATCGGGGCCAAATTTCAGACCTTTTAATATTGGATGGGCAGAGGATTTATATATTGAATGTCAAAGAAGAGGCGTTCCTTTTTTCTTCAAACAACACGGCGGAAACACTAAAGACAAAGGTGGTTGTTTACTTGGTGGTTTTGAACGTAAAAACTGGCCTAAATAATATTTTCTTGACTTCAATATGTTTTATGGTTAGTGTTCCGTTGTCTTGTGATGTAAACTTATTAAATCTATTAAACGTATGAAATCTATAAAAGAATCGAATTTAGGGACAAGGTTGATTGAGTTTAGGTTGAAATATAAAAAATCTCAAACTTTCGTGCAAGAAAAAACAGGGCTTTCCAGACCAGTTATAACAAAGATTGAAAATGGTGAAGGCTACGTTCGATCATTAACCGCGTTTTTAATTAATAAAATGATTGAAGACTACGGAGGGAAAGAGAATGGCTAGAAAGCCCGAACAAGGATTGAGGTATTTTCCTCTACAGACCGATTTAGACAATAAATTCAAAATGATTGAAGCTCTACATGGGATCAGTGGTTTTGGTGTTGTGATTAAATTATTCCAAAAAATATATGCTAACAATTATTACATTAATGTAGACAAAATGTTTATTATTGTTCTCAGTAATGAGATTAATGTTGACATTAATTCAATAAATGCGATCATTAAAGATTCGTTAGAATGGGGGCTTTTCGATCAATCAATGTTTGATAATTACTCTATCCTAACAAGCACAGGAATACAAAAACAGTACTTTGAGATAGTACATAGGCGTAAACGTGTTGAAATAATAGAAGATTTCTTACTAATTCCCGTCCCTGAAGTTATAAATAAGGCAATTAAAACACGTATTAATTCAATTAATGTTAGCATTAATCCAATTAATGTTAGCATAAGTACACAAAGGGAAACTAAAGAGAAAGAGAAAGAGAAAGTAAAAAAGAATACTATTAAAGATTCCGCCTCTAGCGGGGGAAAAACAAAAACTCACCCTCCCGATAATTGGCTTTTAAGTGAAGCAACAAAAAAATGCTTATTCAAAGATATTGGGATAACCAAAGAGTATGCACAGCACAAAATCGATACCCTTAGAGATTGGTCAATTGGTAACAATGAAAAAAGGTCTGATTGGGACGCTGTTTTAAGAAACGCAATAAGAAATGATCATCAAATGTGCAAGATACCTTCTAACTGCTACAAAACAAACAAAGCAACACAGAAAGTTGAAGTAAAGTATGATATTACAAAAAACCCAAACTATGATCCAAGATTCCCGGATAGACTTTTACCTAAATCCGCTTCTGAAAAAGACAAACTTGCAATATTAGCAAGAGAGAAAAAATATGCAAACTGACACCGAAAAAACAGAGGAAAGAGACTTGGCAATCTCTAAAATGAAGCTACGTAAAAACTCGCAAGCTATTTTAAAAAATCTTCAGCAAGAGATTGTTATATCAAAAGGTGTTTCAGGATCAAAAAGCATTACTCCAATGTTAAAACCTGTTCCCGGAAATATGAAAAAAGTTAATATTCATAAACCAGATGCGTATGGGTTTTATACCGACGATAAAGGGCGTAGGGTTTGTGATATTGATAAGCTTCGGGACCAAAACGCATTAGACGAACATCATAACAATGTTGGAATTAGGTTTGATCAATGCGGATTCCCTAAAAATCAAAAAGACCGTGATTTTATCTTGAACCACGATTTTACAGATTTATCCCGGTTTATTCCTTCAAATGAGATGAAATGGTTATTCTTCCATGGTTCAGTTGGACGAGGAAAAACATCTCTTGCAATTCGGGCGGCTTGGGAGTTGATTAAAGACCGTTATTCTAAAAAAGTTACATTTTTAAGTGTTGGTGGTTGGGTTCAGTCTCAAATGCCTAATAACGTCGATCTAACTATGGAAGACGTGCGAATTCGAGAAAGATATAAATCAATTAATGGTAGCAATACTGAAGAAATTGTTGTTTTGGATGATTTTGACAAGTTTAAAATAAAATCAGAATTCCAAGCAAATATCCTTTTCAACCTTATCGACGAGCTTAAAAATAGGGATTGCATAGTTATAATAACATCTAACAGTTCGATTGATGAAATGAGTGAAAATTGCCATGAAAAGCTTCTGCCTGTTTTGGATCGAATACGTGGAAAATCAATTATTTTTCCATTTGATGGAATGTCTTTTAGGTAGATTTAAAAAGGGTTTACGTTCTGGGTTTACGTTTTGGCTATACGTAAACCTTTCTTATTAATAGCCAAAATCAAAGGAAAATATGGATGATGCGAATAGGTTTTTAGACAACTTATCGAGTTATGGGATTGGTCACTTAGTTGACGATTTAGCTGTCGAGCAAAAAAAAGTTGTGAATGCTGTTAGGGAAACAGGAAAGGCCGGGACAATTACTCTTAAATTAAGTTTTAAGCGAAGAGGCCCGACAACCGTTGAAATTGATGCCAATGTAACTTCAAAAATTCCAAAACAACAGGTAGGAAAAGTCGAGATGTTCGCTGATGATAAAAATCATCTTCACGAAAGCAACCCGGCTCAACTTTCTTTTGGCGATAATGTAACTCCGATTGACGGGAAAAAGACAGTCAATAAGTAGTTTAACCGATTAATCAAATAATATACAACCAAACAGAGAAAAAATATGGACGGAGAAAATAATAATAATATTGAAGCTGCAATTGAAGCCGGAAAAAAAATCGGTGAGATTAAAAAAATTCAGGAAGACGGGGATTCAACTTTTTATCTTGTACATGAAGATTTCAAAATTCAAAAAGTTGATAATAACAACCTTCAACCGGATCGTAAAAAAGGTTTTACCGACTTTACGTCAACTGCAAGCTTTTGTTATTATGTGAATAAGCACAAAATTAATGATCAAACGGTTATTGTCGCAGATGATAACGGTTTGGTAAGATCCACTTTTAATGACCATGGTAAAGAGCCTCAGTGGGGTGATTTTGGGGCAAATCTTCGACTTAGTTTCTCAAGGCAATGGCTTAAATGGAATCAAGCTTCGGGTAATTTGTTTTCACAGCTTGAATTCTCAGAATTTATTGAAGACAACAGGCCGGACTTTATGTGCGGGAAAATCGTTGATGGCGAAGGAAAAGAAGTTGAAAATATTCGACCACTTGAGCTTTCAAAAATGATCCTCGATTTACAGTCAACAACCGAAGAGAATTTTTCTTCTAAAATTGACCCTGTTTCTGGAAGAACAAATTTAAGTTTTAGCAATGAGGAAGTAGGAAAACAGGTGATTAAACTTCCAAAACAATTTGTTCTTGCTCTCCCTGTCTATAAAAATGGCGATCTTTTTCAAGTAAGCGCACGACTTAGGACAAGGATTGGCGGAGGTACGGCAAAATTCGGTTTTATACTGGATCAGAAAGATGAAATCGTTGAAAAGGCGTTTGATAAAATCTGCAACAGAATTAAAGTTGGAGATCAAACAAATACTAAAGATCCGGAAAAAAACTTTGATGGAACAAATATTGAAGTTTTAAGAGGCCCGGTTCAATAACTCTTTTCCTTGGGAATCAATAAGGTTCCCAAGCCACAAACTGATATTTTCGATAAAGCTTGTAAAAAATGAAACAAATCAAGATCCTGTCGATTGACCCCGGAAGACAAATGGCGGCGTCTGTTATTATTGGAACCGTTTTAAAACCTATTGTAGTTGTTGAGGTTGTCACGGCTGATTTTTGGAAAATCTTTGATCAATTCAGTTCGCAAGAATTCTTCCGGGTTGTAATTGAAAATCCGGGCTGGAAAAAATTAACTTTTGGAAAAAGAGAAATTGATAGGGTTCAGGACGCGAAAAGTCAAAATGTTGGAAGAGTAATGGAAAATGCGGATCTACTCGCGCAAGGATTTGAAAAATTGAATCATAAAGTGGTTAGAATCGCCCCCAACAAGTCTTATTGTAAGAAATCTTCCGAGTACGTGCGAACACTCACGGATTATCAAAAAAGCACAAATGAACACGCTAGGGACGCTATTTTGATGGCATGGGTGAACTGGTTGATGATTGCAAATAGTTAAAAAGGATAAACAATATACGATATGATCACGCTGACAGAATGATGGAGGCTTCAGATTTTAAAATACCTGAGTCATATTGACGGTTGGAAGTAGATCCTGTTCTAATATGGTTTTTAATAAAACGGATCAATTATTAACTTCAGGAGAAAAACTATGAAAATCGGAAAACTAATCAAAGGCGCTGTTGTTTCTGGCTATGATCTAGCTAAAACTCCAATCCCACTATTAAAAGATTCTTTGACTCTTGGCGGGAAACTTTCAAACAAGGGTAGGTCTTATACCTATAACCATATTCAAAAGATTAAAAATAATTTTGAAGACTAGAAATGAAAAACCCCCGATACAGCCAAGTATACCGGGGGAATCTCACAACTTTGAGAATCTTACGATTAACAAATGCCAAGACTACATTATTTCAAGAGATTGTCAATAGCTAACTAAAAGCCTCGATTGGTGTAGTCCTTACAAGCCGCACAGTAAATTCCCCTGTGTTACTCGCACCCATTCCAGACAAAATATCTTTCATCAAGACTTCTGCAATATGATCTTGATATTCGTCGGAAACAGGATTTAAAAGACTTACAATTTTTTTCGTTTTATCATTTTTTAGTTCTAATAGCATGATATACCTTGAATTAAAATTAACATTCAAAATAACCTCTTGAAATAAGTGTGCTAAGTTTAAATATCGCTGATATTTATGTCAAGCAATTTTTTCAAAAGGTGTGAAAATAAACATTGCACTTATCATGCTAGTGTGCTTTAAGGTGTTCCGAATTACCCCCAATCAGGTTCTCCGGGAATCTTCTCCGTGTTCTCTTCTGATTCAAATACACCTAGATCAACTGGCGGCGTATCTGAGGACATTCCATCTTTCATATACAGACAACCCTCATCCTCAACACTGGTAAAACTTTCCATGATAGCCGTGTAACCATGCTTCCGAGCTTGATCAAAGATAATCTTTTGATATTCAGGCTTGCAGGCGTACCCTTCCTTGATCACGATTAACTTTAAAGGTTTGTCATTATTCACCATTAGGATATCAGAAAGCACTCGGAGTTTATCAGCGTGGTTTAGATCCTTCAAAGTGACAACTGGCCTACCGTCAACTTTGGCAGTAAGAGCGCCGTTTTCGTTCACAGATAGCCCGTCAACTTGAAAATCAGCCCCGGCAACCGCTTTGGTACGGCTTTCGTTATTGTCTTTCCTGAGTTGACTTGTCTTATCTCTTGATAGTTCAGCCGCCTTTAAATTCTGTTCTGCTTTGGTGTACTCATCTTTTTTCAAGAACAAAGCGTTATGAATTTGAGCGTCCTGAATGCTTTTTGTGATAAACTGATCTGGTGAAAGCTCCCCGGTTTCATCCTTTAGCCCGGTCCATTCTTCTGGTTTTCCAGACTGTTCAATCTCGGATTTGATCCCAACAACTTCAAGCTCCAATTTTTCGATTTTTTGTTTTAGCTCTAAAACGCTTTTCTCTTCAAATTGCCGATCATTTAGTTTTACTTTGTGGTATTCAATTGCCTCATTAACTTTTTTATCAAAATCAACAATGCTGTATTTTAATTTATCAACAATGTCTTGATAAGGGTCGCTACCGTTAGCGATACCTCGAAAACTTTGAATTCCGGCAGTTTGAATATTAAAAACTTCTGAACTGGCAAGTTGCACAAGCCCTGTTAATGCCTCAAGAGATCCATTTTGAACTTTTAATTTTTCAGTTTCAAATTGAACACTTTCAGAAACCCTCTTCAAAGAAGATTCAAGGACAGCTTTTTTTGTATCACTTCCTTGATTCCTTTCTTTGAATTCCTTGTAAGCTTGGTTCTCATCCCACAATTTTTGAACATCAATTTTTTGCTTCGGGAATCCTTCAGTTGGAATATCAATTGACTCGATCACTTTCCTGTTTCGGCCTACTTCTTCATTGTCTGCGCTCCATTGCACAGCAAGTTCAGCTTCTTTTTCTTCAAACTCTGAAAGATTAAGGCCGATATTTTTCAACACTGAAGCCGCAAGCTTTTGATCCCCGTTATGCTCGCCTAGATCGATCATTAATTGATGTGGGTCAACATACAAACCACGAAGAGTTTTAAGAATATCTCGGCAACTTGCTTTTACTGGCCTGCCATCGTCGCCAAGGTTTTCAATTTTGAGTTGCTGAATTCCAGACGTTGATTGTGTAGCCGTTACTCGAAACTCACTACCTATATCATAGCAGGCTAGAGCATCACCTGACCCTTTAAAATCGGCCTCAATCTTGTATTTTTTTGCTCCGATATGAACGGGGTTGTCAATTTTTTTTAAAGCTTTTGCCCCCTCAAGAAGCACGTTGAGCGCTTCAATTACGTTGGACTTTCCTTCACCATGGCCCCCAACAACAACAAGACCTTCATTGTCCTTCCAGTTATATTGACAAGTTTCGATTCCTTTAAAATCGATAATGTTAAATCCTACTATTTTATATCCACTCATGTTCTGCCTTTTGTTTGATTATTATTGAACTTCTTTAAAACTATCCACGTTAAAAGTTTTCAATTCCACACGCCCACAAGTGAACGTGCCAAAAAGACCAACCACAACCACGATACCAACTAAAAAATCTACAATAGTCACTTACACCCCCATAAACTTTTTAAGCTCATTTAAACGCGCCCCCCTGTCTATAAGAGGTAGATCCTCTAAATCAGGACCGGGGAACTCGCGATTAAATTCTAATTTTTGATTATCAGTTAATTGTAAACAAAGGGCCAGCCATTCACCAACAACTGGATCAAGTTTTACGTCTTCTTGCGGCTTTTTTTCGCCTGCTTTCGGCATACTTGGTTTTAATGTAATATCTTTTGCTTCTGATATATCACCCTCAGAAACGAACCTTCCAGAAAGCCTTGTAAGGACACGGCTAAAAAGTTTTGAATCAGCAAGACCAATCAGTTTATCAATTCCGTCATAATCCCCTTTTTCAACAGAAATAATACATTTATCGTCATCGGTTAATCCAATTGATTGTTGTTCGCCTGCTTGTACCCAAGTCGCTTGACACCGCATTTTAGCGATCTTCCCTTCCATGTGTGGAGCGCCTACAATATGGCGAAAATTACTTAATCCGGGCCACTCTGTAATCTTTCTAAATTTTCCTGCTTTTACGGGCATCCCTTTGCCAGAAATAATATTAATTTCATTGCCTGTCATCGTATAGCCTTCCATTAGGCAAGGCGTCAGTGCTTCACAGATTTCATCATGTGTATACGCTTTTTTGTGCCATTTTGAATCGCCTTTCTGTTTGGCAAGAGAAGCCTTTGATCTATCTGTCAAAAACCCGGCGGCGCTATCTTTTAGGCTTGTAACCAACGGTTCAACTTGTTCGTGGCTTAAAAACTTTTTGATTTCAATAATACCATTGGCAATTATCAAACTGTCTTGAATCGTATGTGCCGCTTGTGCGATCACCGGGGCGCATTTATCAATAGCATTTTGATAGCTTGTTAAAGCTTGTTCGCTGATAGCAATATCTTTCGACTCTTTTTCCATTTTTCCCTTTTTTTATATGGTTAAATATCGATTGGCGGCCTCATCGGAGCCTCGATAAAATTATTTTCTTCGTCACGGTCAACACCTTGCCAGCCATCTTCACTTATTTTCCAATTTACGTACTTTTCAAGTGATAACTTGAAGTCTTCATGCCCTGCAATAATATCTTGCTCTGTGAACTTTACAACAGATACATTTTCTTTACAGGGATCATCGGAACAAACAAACACGTTTAAAAAATAAACTGGTTTGTCCGTAAATTTCCCAATAACATAACAATACATAGCCGCCGAAAAATCGTAGCGATATTTGAATTGCTCCTTCACAACTTGTTTTGGTGTTGGAGTATAAGCAGTTGACTTCCAATCCAGAATGATTATTGAATCCTCTGTTTCAATAAATCGATCACAGCGAACTTTTAAAAGAATATAAGCAATCATTCCATTAACCTCAACTGGTTCGTCATGGAAAAAAGACAACTCGCTTTCCCCTTCACAGTTCATCCACATTGAAGAATCTGGATGATCCTTTAACGCTCCAAGCATTGCTTCAGCTTGGCCTAAATCCACGTCAGTAACCTTTGTTTTTCCTTCTGCATGTTTCTCAAGCAACATTTCCGCAGTTACTTTTATAACGTCAAGTTTTTGACCTTTCAATGTTATTTCAATCTCCGCTAAGTCATCAATAGTCGATCCTTCAAGCCTAGACATCATTAACTTGATAACATCAATACAAGATTGCTTCGAACTTTTTTTGTACTCAGGATAAACGAAATATCGGTCCATCACGTTATATCCAGCCGTGAACCCTTCAACGAGATCATGGAAAATTCCGCCTATTTGGAAATGCTTTTTCTTCGTGAAACTTTGAACCTTTCTATTCGCTGTGTAGATCGTTCCGTTTAAAAGTTCTTTGAGATAGGTTGAAGAGACTGAATTTACTAAACCATGATATATTTCATTAGGCATTCCTCGAACAATGCAATTCTCTGTGATTTGCATTCCTTCTTTGTAATCAATTATTTTCATTTTTCTCTATTATAATGATTCAAATTTAGACAATTCAAAACCAGCATTAAAACCAACCCACATAGTAAGTGCGTCCCGGTCGTTGTAACTCCCTTCTTCGTCGATATCTTCAAGAATAACTTTTGCATTAGGCCCGAATTGCTCCGTAAACCATTTTTCAAAAAGCTCTTTCATATCAATCCTCATATTTGAAAAACTTTTTTGTTTCTTTACGAGGCCATTTCCAATCTTGATTCTTTTCTCTTGGCCTTGGCTTTGGAATCCATGGTGGAAATTTACCGCAATTGTTTACCTTATACTTTCTAATTCGCTCAACAAGTGCTCGTTTGCCAATGCCGAAAAACTCTCTCGCCATTTCTTCCATTCCAAAATCGTCTGTTTCGCCCATATATATAAATAGTTTAAAGGTTAATGTTGGCTTAACAATACATGATCAAATATTTATAGCAACATCTTTTTTCATAATCTTGTTATATTTTTCATAATTGTATGATTTTATTGATTAATGAAAGATAATGAAAAATAGTGTTGCATTCGGTTTTGAATAGTGTATTGTAGATTTCAGATTGAACGAAACTTTTAATGAAGATTAGAAATGGAAATCGAAGGATTAAACGAACGAATAAAAGAAGTAAAAAAGAAAGCTAAAAAAGAAATTAATGATTTAAAACGTGAATATGCTTTTCAACATAGTACAGTTGTAAAAGGTGATATCGTAACAGATCATATTGGAAGTGTTAAAGTTGAAGTAATAAGGCTTCACGTTGGTTATAGCGGAAACGATAAACCATCTTGTATTTATTACGGACAGGAACTAACTAAAAAAGGGGTTCCTTTTAAAAACGGTTCTAAAAGACCTGTTTATCAAGTCAATTTAAAAAAGTGACGCAATGACACCTATAGAAATACTTATACTTATTTACGGTTTGATTGGAATCGGTGTTGGGATAGGATGGCACTTTAGCTGTTTAAAAGACACTAAAGAATTATACCCACGTTGGATTATTATCTTTAGTATTTTTATTGGTTTGTTATGGGTGGTTTCAATTCCGGCTAGATTAACAGAAAAACTTTTTGAGTGATAAAATGGATAACAAAATTAGAGTTTTTAAAGGTAATCGTGTAGTTTATGAGGAAGAAGTAGATTTTACAACTGCTGGTGAAGATTTATTTAATGATGGAAAAAGAACAATCGGTGGATATATAGCATTCCTAGGAATGGAAGTGGCACCGAATGAATATTTATCTAAAGATTGTGAAATAACTTTTCCAGACTCATTCCATATTAAAGACGCAAGTGGAAAAGTTATTTTAGAAGGAACGATTTTTAAAGGTGAAAAAGGAATTGAATTAAAAGGAACAATAAAATGATCGATAGATACTATCAAACAGAATGCCACGAAGCAACAATTGATTTCCTTTTAAACAAGAAAGGAAACGGTTTAATTGTAATGGCTGGTGGCGCAGGTAAAACCGTCTCGATAGCAAAAGTTATCAAACAGGCCGTAGGTGAATGGAAAGCCAACACAATGGTTATCACCCACAACAAAGAGCTTGTTACGCAAAATTGGAAAACAGGCTGTAAATATTGGCCTGAAGGTAGACGGTACATGGGGGTAAATAGCGAAAGTCTAAAGTGTAGAGATTACAACAAAAAAGCTATATTCGCAACGATTCAAAGTGTTTATAGGGACGCTATATCATTTCCAAAACTAAACCTATTGATTATCGATGAGGTTCATAGGGTCCAACTAGGTGAAGATTCTGGAATGTTCCAACAGTTTATTAGAGATCTTTTAAAGATCAATCCTAAAATGAGAATCCTTGGATATTCGGCCCAAGATGGTCGTCATGATTCAGGCAGTTTTGTAGGATATACTCGACACCATGTAATCAACGAAAAAATTTACGAAATCGGAAACGCTGAGCTTGTAGCTAAAAAATATCTTTCACCTTTAATCAATAAGGCAAGCTCACTTTCTGCAAGGCCAGACGTTTCAGGTGTTCCTGTTGGTTCTAACGGTGAATTTATTGAAGATGCACTTGAAGATGTTGTAATTAGTCCTGAACTTGTAGTTGCTCAAGTTGATGGTATTTTTGAATGTATCGGAGATCGAAAAACAGCTTTAGGATTTTGCGTTACAGTAAAACATTCTGAACTTGTAATTAATGAACTTAAAAAGCGTGGTCATGATGCTGTAACCGTTAATTATAAAACACTTCATGAAGACAGGGATAAATACTTTGCTCAATTCGATTCAGGAGAGGTTAGGTTCTTCGTTAATGTCGGAGTTGCCAAGGAAGGTTACGACAACACTAATATTGATTTTATCTTTGATTTAGCCCCAACTAATAGCCAATGGGAGTACATGCAGAAAGATTGCAGGGGAAGCCGTGTTCAAAAAGCAATGTGTAAGTGTGGAACTGAAAGCACTGATTTATTGCTATGCTCGAATTGTGGTGAGGAAGTTGAACGGTTTAAAAAGAATTGTTATATATTTGATCCGGCTGGAAACATTAACCGTCATGGAAGCATTGACGAACTTGAATCAAACTATTCTATCATTCCAGACAAGAAAAAAACCTTTAAATTTTGTCCAAAATGCAAAGAGGAAATTTCAAGCCATTTAAGAACTTGCCCGTTTTGCAAGCATGTATTTGAAGGACAAGAAATCGAACGCCGAAGCTCTGGAAAAGATACAACATCAATTCCGATTCTTTCCGAACCTGTTTGGATGGATGTCATAAAAATTCAGGTTTCGAAATCAACCAAAAACCCAAAGAGCCACATAGTAGCAAATTTCTATTGTGAAAATGGTGTTAAATTATTTCAAAACATTCAATTGAATAACCCGACAAACGAGGAAAACTGGTCAACAAGGATTGATTATAAAATAACTTCCGGTACTGAGTATTGCCGATTAAAACTTGATCGATACACAACTAAACCAAAAAGGGTTCAAGTGTTATCTGAAAAAGGAAATTATAAAATAATAGGTGTTGAATAATGGATTATAACGATATTAAAAAATATTAAATAGCAATGAAAAGATCAACAGCATTAAAACACGTTGAAAAAATAATTGATCGTTTAAATAAAGCCAACGGAAGATTTGAAACGCCTAATAGTAGTTTTGAATATTTTATTGTTGAGAAAGCTTTTTTATTTGGATCAGTAGCTAAAGGGAGTTTAAATCCTTCAGATGTAGATATTTTAATAAAAGGAAAGTCACCAATAGGTGACGACAATAAGTTCCACTCTGGGCACTGTCTGGCTGGTAAATTTAGCGAAATAAAAGCATACCAAATCCTAAGAAAAGGAATGAGAATGATAAGATTTCACGACTACAGCCATGATGGAAATTTTGCAGATATCCCACAGACAAAGGTTCTTATATACCCTGAAAATAAATTTGTACTGAAATAATAATGGCTGAACTAATCCTAGAAAAACGCGGTGAAATTTTCAAACCTGTTCAAGATGAATGTATTGAAGTTTTCAAAACGATCAAACAAGGAGCGATCTTCTTTGATAATTTTGAATCTAAAAAGGCAATTGAAGACGGAAATCTATACCGTGTTAAGTTTTCAAAAATGCGAAAGCCAGAACTTCATAGAAAATTCTTTGTAATGCTTCAGGCTGTTTTTAGGAATCAGGATAAATACGCCCATTGGGATTTTCCAACGTTCCTGAGAGAAATTAAAATAGGTCTAGGCCACACAAAAGATTGGATCATGGACGATGGAAGAATATTTTTTGAACTGCTTTCAATATCCTTTGCAAAAATGGATGAACACGAATTCAGGATCTTCTATTCAAGAACAATTGATCTAATCCTTGCCCGGTTCATTAACGGGACTCCTGAAGATATTGAACGAATGACATTGGAGGTTTTACAATATGGATGAATACATAGAAGGACAGAAGAAATTGGAACAAAAAATAAAAAGGTTTAAATACAATGTTTAAAGTACCAAACCAACATAGATTAACAACTCATCCAATATTAGGTAGTGATGATTCATTCGGGAATAATGGATTTTTCATAATTAAACATGAAGTATATGAGATAAGGTGTCAGGCATCAGATAAAAAAGGTTGGGAACACGTTTCAGTAACAATCAGCAGAAACCATCCTCCGCCTTGGAAAATAATGTGCTTTGTTAAGGATTTATTTTGGGAAAAAGAAGATACGGTTATTCAATTCCATCCACCTGAATCAAAATATGTCAATCTGCATGAAAACTGTTTGCATCTTTGGAGATCAACGGAAGAAAAAATAAAGATCCCCGAAACTGAATTGATAGGTTAAAATGAAAACAATCGACGAATTGATCAGAGATTCAAACCTTACAAGAACAAGGTTTTTTCAAGAGATTAACAAGCCTTTTAAAATAGTAAGCCGTGATTCATCATTAACACCTAATCCATTAAATGGTAAAAAAGATTCTTCTTTATGCTGTCGTTGTTTTTATCTTCAGGCTACTCCTGAAGAATTGGAAGAAGATTTTAAAAAACATATACGGTGGCTTGAAACGCATGTAATTGCTAAAATTGTTATCGCGTTAGGAGAATTCAACAAGAATCCTTACATATTAGACTATGACGTTCCGAATGAAAAAAAAATTTTCAATTTGTACACTTGTAAAAACCTTTGTAAAGAAACTGGAACTTGTTTGAGTTATGATAGTAGACCTTATCTTTGCAGAGAATTCACATATAATAAAGATTATTGCGAAAAATGCACAACAAAACCATATTGTAATGGTGTAAAATCCGAGACATTAGATCAACAAATTTCAAAGGAGATTTAAAAATGATTTGCTTATATCACAAAAATTGTAATGATGGAGCCGCCGCCGCTCTAGCTGTTTGGGTGAAATTTGGAGATGAAGGGAATCAGTATCTTCCTGTGAATTATTGTGAAGATCCACCAGAAGAAGTATATAAATATCAAGATATTATAATTGTAGATTTTTCATACAAACGTGATGTTTTAATAGATCTTTCATGTAAGGTTAAATCAATTATATTGATCGATCATCATAAGACATCTAGGGAAGATCTAAATGATATCAGACAAGAACTGTCATGTAAAAACAATGTCGTATTCGATATGGAAAAAAGCGGAGCCGTTCTAGCGTGGGAATATTTCAATCCAGAAAAAGAATTACCGGGTTTATTCAAACATATCCAAGACCGTGATTTATGGACTTTGGAACTTCCAGAAACACAAAACATAGCCAAAGCTTTAAAGCTTTATCCCGATTGGAGAGAGTGGAATTGTTTATTTGATGACGACGAATTCAAAGAATTTATCATTGAAGGAAAAGCAATTAACGATTTCCTTGAACTTCAAACAAAAAGCATTATTCAACCGCCTTCAGTGTGGGAACATGGGGGCAATGAAAAGGTTCCAATATTGAATATCCCTGGATTCATGGCCTCAGATTCATTGAATCAAGCTTTAGAAATATATCCAGAAAGTCCTTATGCCGTAAGCTATTTTTGTGAAAAAAATAAAACAACTTACTCTTTACGGTCAAGAAATGGTAGCGATGTTGATGTTTCTAAAAAAGCTGAACGTTTTGGTGGAGGAGGACACAAACACGCAGCCGGATTCGTAATCAATAAAAGTAATTAAAATGAAACTACCCGAAGAAGATCAAGCAAAAATAACACAGCATCTTATAGATGCCAATGAATACGAACTTGTGCAAAGGTTTATTAATTCTCAAGCTGAGATTGGAAAACCGGATTGTAGTGATGATTACCTTAAAAGTGAAATTAATAGAATTATAAATAATCTCGAAAAAGAACAAATTTTTATTCCTGACGGTGTATTGAATTTTATCAGAGAATCCGCTTTAAAAGAGATCGGATGAAATCAATATACAAACTATGAATCACAGCGAATTAGTAAGCAGGGCCGAGAAATGGCTTAAAAATAATGGTTGTGGCGTTGTGTTCCGTGACGAGTTCAGGGCTATGACTCACAGTGGAGAACAGCCTGACTCTATTGGATGGCGTGACGGGCTATCGATAGTAATTGAATGCAAGGCTTCACGATCCGATTTTCTGTCTGATAAGAAAAAGCGTTTCAGAAAAGATCCATCTTTGGGTATGGGTGACTATCGTCTTTACATGTGTCCACCTGAAATAATTACCGTAGAAGATTTACCGGATGGATGGGGTTTACTTTACGCTATGCCGAAAACAACAAAAAAGGTTCATAATATACCTACAAACTGTACTTGGTGGAGAGATAAACCGTTCGAAGGGAATAAGCGTTACGAAACCCAAATGATGTATTCTGCCTTACGTAGAATGGTAATTAGAGGCCATTTTGAAGAGATTTATGAAAAATTGTAATTTAAAAAATTCTTGAAATGAAAACAATCTATCAACTATGCACCGATAAAGGAATGACTATCAAGCAGTTATTCCAAGAGATCAACAAGCCGTTTAAGGTCGTAAAGGATTCAGAGTGGCAGGAGATGGTGAAGTCATACAAGTTTAGTGATAAAGTGGCGTATAGGATATGCGATTATTTTGAGGCTGGACTTTTAGAGATTGATATTTTCCCATTTGAAGAATTAGAAATAATAAAACCGCAACAAATTAAAACCGGAAACTTTAAAAAAGCGGATCTAAGCAAAATTAAAAACCTTCCAAAAGCAAGCGACAAGCTTTGTACAGGACGTTTTGGACAGTGTAAATCATCGATAGGAGTTCAACGGGCGCATTATACCGGGGAGTTTCAAAGTTTATTCGGAAAGGGTACAGGTGAAAAGGTTCACGATTTGTATTCGGCTTATTTATGCTTAACATGTCACAACAGGCTAGATCAGCCTAAGAATCGAAAAAGTAAAGAAGCAAGCTACGAGTTTATGACCGCTATTAATTTAAGCAGGAAGTTTGATTACGACAACGGATATTTGAAATATAAAGCGTTATGAAATGCTTTTACAATTATTTGTTGATTTTTAAATTATACGCAAGATGAGGAATAAATGAAAAAAACTTTAATGGAGAAGAGTTTGAAAAATTCAGTAGTATCAATTTTAACATGCATGGACTGTTTGTTAAAGAATAAAAATAAGAAAGATGGCCATTGCTATATATTCGAGACATGGCCAGATGAAAATACTTGTTCAGGATTCAGGAATAATAAAAAACCTATGAAATGAAAGTACCCGAAGCCGCAACAATAACAAAACTAATCCAAGACGAGTTCCAAGATTGCAAAATAACAATAACCACAACCGGACCCGACCCCGCTAAAAATCTCGAAAATGCTAAATTATTTGGGAAAGCTGGGGTGAAGGGGAAGTGGGTTCATAAGGAGGAAAAGTGAGTAAATTAAGATGTTATGGAATTTATGATTCTAATGATAATCATCTATGCACTGTTGTGGCTAGTAACTGCAAAGAAGCAAAAGAAATCGGTTTTAGCAGTGATTATATTGACGATTATTCATGGATCGAAGTTTCTGCAAAATGGAAGAAAGAAGCTAACATAGAAGGTTTTGAAACAGGGGTTGTCAGTGATCAAAATTGCCTTAAAGCCGTTAAGCAAGGAATATTTTCAGCACAGGGTGACGGGTGCGAATATTGCGACGACTACAAAGAATGCAAAGTTATCCTTGACGGGTTTTAAAATGAACACAATAAACAGCTCACTAAGAGATTATCAAACTGACCTTCTAAATTCTGCTCGCAGTGAAATCGGGAAGGCTGAGGTGCGGGGGAAGTGGGTACATAAGGAGGAAAAGTGAAAAAACTAATCCAAGGCGATTGCCTAGAAAAAATGAAAGATATTGAATCAGGAAGCGTGGATTTGATTTTGGCAGATCCTCCTTATGGAACCACTGCCTGTAAATGGGATTCGATTATTCCACTTGAACCGATGTGGGAACAGTTGAAAAGAATTATTAAAAAGAACGGGGCAATTGTAATGACAGCAAGCCAACCTTTCACAACAACCTTGATTGCTTCAAATATGAAGGATTTTAAATATTGCTGGTATTGGGTCAGGACTAGACCTACTGGGTTTTTAAACTCAAAACTAAGACCGTTAAAAAACGTTGAGGAAATTGCAGTATTTTCTACAGGCACGACAGCAAATCGGTCTAAAAAATTAATGCCTTATAATCCGCAAGGTTTAGTAAAGGTTGATAAAAAATGGAAAAGACCAAAAAAATATAAAAACGACGAAGGGCTAAGCATCACCAGACCATCTCATAAACTAGAGTTAATAATTGAATTTGAAAATTACCCAACTCAAATATTGAAAATAAAAAATCATAATATTGGAAATGTACACCCAACACAAAAACCAGTGGCTCTCATGGAATACTTAATAAAAACCTACACCAACGAAGGAGAAGTAGTTTGTGATTTTTGCATGGGGAGCGGGTCCACGGGAGTTGCTGCAAGGAATACAAAACGGCCATTCATCGGAATTGAATTAGACCCCGACTATTTCAAAATTGCTCAAGATCGGATAAAATGAACACAATAAACCTAATCAAAGTAGACTGAAAAATGATAAAAAGAACTATATCAATCAACGGAAAGATCGTTCAGACGAACCTTTCTCACGGACGTTTGGAAAACGTAATCAAACGAACCTTGTACCCTGAAAATTTTACTGAAGACTTTTTCTACGAGTTGGACGGTAAAAAACTAAAAGCTGTCAAAGGGGATGTTATGATCGAGAAGATTGAAAATGATAAAAGCAGTTGATTTATATTTTGAATATAAATATAATTATATTGTACATTTTAACCTGTGTACTGTTTTGGTTGAGTTTTAAAGTCCGGTTAAGTTGCATTAGCCGGACTTTTTTCGTTTACTTATTAAGTAGCTCAACAACTTCTTTTTTCCATTTCAATTGCTGTACTGGCGTACCTTCACCGCTTGCCTTTCCGGTATCCATTAACACACTATATTTAGATCCCTTCTTAGTAGGCTCCCAACGTTTGTGTTTTTTCATTGCTTGCCTACAATTCTGAAGCCCCATTTTAGCGAGTTTCGCGTTGATTTTCTGAGCCGACAACGGCGTATCTAAAACGTGTCCTAACTCGGTTGGAGTCAAATACAATTGTTGATCATTACTGAGTAAATGAGTTGATCCCAAAAGCTCAAGCGGGTTCTTCCCGGTAATCTTCAAAGTAGCGTTGTTTGCGGATATTATCGCCATATTCCCGGTCAATCCGCAAAGGTTAGCCATTTCAATAGAACTTTTTAAAACGCTTACAACGTCACTCAATCGCTCACCTTTTGTTGTTGCTTCTATGTAGTGATTTGAAAATTGCCTGACTTTAAAATAAGTGTCTTCCATTACCTCGAACACCTCCCACGCTTTTTCCGTATTGATCATTTTAGCGTGTCTAGCGGCCCCTCGCTCTGTCCAAAGAGTTAAAACCGTTGTTTTTTCAGGTAGTAGCTTTAAACTACTACCTGCTTTCAAGTTCTTCAAATCATTGCCATTTATCTTGAAAAAATGCTTCCCCTCTTCAAATCTTTCCTTATTACTATTGAAATTTTGACGAATTCTTACATCGGCAACTCCGTACTGTTTTGCCATAACTGAAGTGGTGACTACAGGAAGGTTTCTGTAAATTATTTTTGGAATGTTATTTTGTTTTTCGAGTTGATTCATACTGTACCTTTAAAAATAAAAAGCCCATCCAATAAGATTGCACACAACAAAGAAGAATCTTTATAGTATCTTACTGGATGGGCTTTTTAAATCCTTTGTTTGTGTGCGCTATTAGTATCACACAAAAACAAGTAAAAGTCAATTTATGGTGTGGTTTAGAGGCGGTCCCAAAGATTTCTGAGTGAAAGCGAAAAGGGGAACATGAAAAACCTTTTCTTAAATCTTCAGGACCGGGGATCTTAAATTGGAAGCCAGTTTCTAGGGTTCGCCGGGTTTCTATGATCAATGATATTATGGACGATTAACCCAATACCAAAACAGGTAATCATAACAGAGTATTGCGGAAAAACTAACCTAGCAAGCACAAAACAAATTATCGGCAATAAGTAGCTGTGAGTTATCCCCCGATGAGGTTGCGCCTTCACAGCCATATAAATACAGCCAATAATTGCCGCATAAAGCGGGAACCCAAAATAAATCAAAACAATTCCAGCCAAAAAACCAACTCTTGCGGCTACCCGTGACGGAATAGAACCAGTGTCTAGGTCTGGAAATTCTGAGCCTAAAAAAACTGCAAAGCCGCCAGCTAAAGCATTTTCAGTGCTTTCATAATTCAACAAAAAGAGTGAAATCACCGTTCCAGTAGAAGCCCCGGCGATCATGTGCGCTTTATGATTCATTATTTTTTATCGTTCAAGCACCAAGGATTAACTTTGCAAATCCCTTTATTTACTTTTCCAATAAAGGTTTTATCTTCTTCCTGTTTTGGTTGTGGCTCAACTTTACTGCATGACGCAGAAAGAAAAAGGGCCAAAACAACCATTAAGTATTTAGTTTTATTTTTCATTGTTCAAAATGGGTAAAAGCTTGAAGTGCTAAAGGTGAATAAAAAAATCGCCCTGTATGCCGTTCCTGCAAAAGTTATCTTACTTTTTAGGATTGGCAAAGTATCTAATAAACCAACAGTGCTAGGCATCTGTGTCGGAAGCTGTAGTGCGGCGTTTACGTAGTTCCACTGCATTACTACATCGTCTTGATCAACAACTAGAACAATTGACGTATAAGGCCATACGTAAGCCGTGTCATAGCCGTTGTTTTTAACTGAAATATCAAGAAACTCCCCGTTGACAACGTAGCTCGCGGCCTCAATTTTAGCGCCTGAATTGATCACACTATCCGAGCCAACCGACAAACCAACTTCAACAAACTGGACCTTGCTGAATGGATCAAGGGCTAAAGTCTCAGTGGTCCCGACAATGAAGCCAGTTCCACCGGGATTAATACAGTGTTCCCAATCTGTTGAATTAGAAAGACCGATTGAAGCATAAGCCTTACTGTCAATTGCATCTGTGTATATCTTCCCGTAATCAGATCCTAGAAAAGTCAATCCAGAAGATCGAACGTTGCAATAAGCATGATTCGTTGAAATATTGTCGATAGGAATAACGTAGCTTATTCGCAAAGCGCCTAGAATATCAGGTTTTTGGATATAAGCTTTCGTTATTTTTAGATCAACATGAGAAGCACCTTTTAGGGCAATTGGAACCGTTTTATATAGAGTTGAATTAGATTCCGCCCCACTTCCAAAACCAACACCAACAACAGGCGTTTGATTTTGACCACTAAATTTAGTCACTGGCGCAACGTAAGCCGGGTCTGGATCTTCTTCGGTTTTTTTGCAACTTGAAAGCAAAAACGAAATAAAAACAAGTAAAGCGAGAACAATAAATGTGCTAATTATATGCCGTGTGTACGATTTTTGATACATTATAGTTTCCTTTTTTTAAATCATTCCTAACGATGGAAGATCAAAAGTCACGTTTACCCCAAATTCAATGGTACTCATATCGATAAATTTCAGATAATCCTCTTCGCCATTATCACCCTCGACGATTCGAGTATACATTCCCGTATTAATCCCGCCGAACATTCGTCTAAGTCCAACTTCAAACGCCCAAGGCTGTTTAGCGTCGTATTGTTCTGATTCCGTTCTTGTATTTCCATCATCATCAACAGTTGTATATTCGATTTCAACCTTTGAAACACCGCTTCCGAGCCTTCCGTAAATTGCGTATTCATCACCGATTTTTCCACTGATTTGAGCAAAATACAAATATCTGGTATAAACTGAGGAAATCGCACCCGGCTGGTAGACTATAAAATCTTTTTTAACCGTTCGCGTTGCCAAAGTAATTTCTCCTGTTGCTGGGTCAACAACCTCAATAGTTTCAGTAGTATCTCGGCTTTCAGTGATAGGGTTAAATTGCTCCCCTTTCAATGTAAAAAGCTCATAAGTTCCGACAATTGCAAATGTACTAGATAGATTATAAACCCACGAAAAACCATTGGGTCGAAGCTCCGGCATTTGACGCCCGAACCCTGCCATTGATGGAAATATGTATGCGCTATAGTTTAATTCAAACTGGTGTACTGTTTTTGCTATTGGAGATTCGTACAATGGAGTTTCAGGGTTTCCGCCAACTCCACCGTTTAACAGTCCAGCACCTAAATTGACAATATTTCCAGCCGCACTACTTGAATTTCCAGAATTTTTCGCTTTGTCAATTTTTCGCTCAATATCATCTTTTCTTCGCTCAAAATCGGCTTCTTGCTCTGCTGCCTGAAGTTCCGCCTTCAATCTCGCCTCTTTCCGGCAAAGTTCCGTTGTGCCTGAAGTACCTACGATATGTTTTTCTCCAAAACATGCCGCAAATGCCAATTGCGAAATTACGCTAAAAATCAAAAATAGTCCTAAAAACTTAAAGCTCATTGCTCTACTCCTTAATTATTATTCAAAACGAAAAATGGATTCTGCCTATCCGACACGAAAGATAAAATCATATTAATTTGCTATTATAAGTTGAAATAATATTGTCATTTAGAGCTAATCGAAAATCGTCTATTTGATCAATAGTTAAAGCGTCTATGCTGATTTTAAATTGAGATTGCGTTGATCTAAGAGCTTTGGTATGCACTCTAAACGCGAGAATTTTAGGCTCAACTTTCATGGTCATAAAAGATTCAAAATCTAATGATCGATTCGTTGCTTCTTCAGAAAGAAGAGGCGTTGAATTAATAGCCCCACTTTTCCAAAGATCATACTCAACCCCTTTTTGATACCAAAAAGCTTGTTCAGAGGTTGATACCGTAGCAAAAAATGGCACTTCTAAAGAACTTAGGCAATTAAATAATTGATCTTTCAACTCATTCTTAAATCGAATTAATTGTTGTGCTTGATCCGAAGTAAAAATACGTGTTTGTTTATCAAAAATTAGCTCCGTGTCTTCACAGTCTGGAAAGTCAATTTCTTTTTGTTTATACTCTTGGTCTGATAGTTCAATTGTTTCAAAGTCTAGGTTGAATTCAACAGGGATTATTGGTTTTCCGAATTCATCTTTAGGGAATTTGTTGCGCCACTGTTTCAAACTTTTACGTCCCGGCTCTAATATCTGACCAGCTTCATACCTTAAAATTGCTTCTCCGAAATCATTTGAAGGAAAAACGTACAGGCACTTCCCAAGAGAATTAATAGTTAAAAAAATCATTTTTTATTTACCAATCTACCAAGCCACATTGTATATCTTGCTCCAGAGCTATATATATTAGCTCCATGCCAGCTTATTGTTAGTTTATCTCCTTTTTTCAAATATATTCCTAACACAGTTCTGGATGCTTCATAATTAGCTGTGGCTTCTTTTGCTGAATAAGACCAAGCTTTCCCAACACCATTTACAAGAAATTTTATATAAAAAGCTCCGGCTCCTGTGGATTCCATACCTCGGAAATATACATCATACTCACCACTCTCTTGAGTGATAATCTCGCCTGTAAAGGGAACGTAAACGCAATTTTTTACTTTGTAAGGTTCATTGTCTGCATAGTCACCACGAATAATGTTATAAGGTATAACTCCTGACGTAAAAGCCGGATCAACATGAGCAACATTCCAACTAGCGACACTCTCATCAATATCAGCCCAAGGACGACTTTCTTGACTAAAAATGAATCCTTGAGGGGAAACAATTAAATCGTCATGGTCAATTCCATCTCCACCACCAACAAGTTCAGGGGATACATAAGGATGATAAGTTAATTTTTGATAGTGATTTGATCGTTGGATTGGATTGTGAATGTCTATGCAATCTACAACCATGTATTCACTTACTTCAGTAGCGTAACACTCTAATACATAATCATTTAAAGGTAAGTTTTTAATCCCTACATAATGTCCGTTTTCTGAGCTAGAACTTTGGGCGAATCTTCCGTAAATATTAAAATCATAACTTGCATATCTCTCTGCCGTTGCGCTTCCACCGGAACCTGTACCTCCAAAAATTACAAGGTCCAAATTAGCATCAGATACATCATAAAATGTTATGCCGCCATCAATAGATAATCGAAAAAATGCTAAATCGCACCTATTAGGGTTTGCTTCATATCGTACACAAATTTCAATTCCGAAAAATGATAATCTAAATTTTTTATTAGATCTATTAGTGTAAGTAGAATGACCTCCTGTAGCGAGATAGGAATTAGATACAACCCAGTCATGAGTGCCGCCAGATCCACTGGTATCGTACCATATTTCCCTACTGGAACTAACCCTTTTTGTACCCTGCCCTATTTGCAATGTTCCAACAGTACTTACTTCAATTGGATCAGCACTTATCATATAATCAGCTAATACGACTGAACCATCAGGGAGGACTGGTTGTTTTAATTTATAAAGGTGAAACTCTGTAAACGTAACCAGTGGGGCAGGAATTGATACGGATCCTAAAGAATAATATATATCAACTCCATCAATACTTGAAGTTTGCTCATATGATGAAATCCTGCTACATTGATAAATATGATCACCTACAGGTAGACCTGAACAAATATCCCAATTACCACTAAAAGTTACTCCATAGTTTGAGACAGCCTTTAAAGCTTGAAAATTTCCTTCAAGCTTGAAATTGTAACCATTATTCGCAAAAGTAGCATGATTATTTACTGTAAGTGCTACGGTCATATTACCATATAGACAAGTTCGACCGTCATCAAGAGTGTAAGAAATATCTTCATATGTTGCATCTTTAGTTGAAAAATCTATAGGATTATCAGCCCCATTTTGACCTCCATTTCCAAATTCTCTAGGTAGAAATATTCTAGCCAATTCATATTGAGTTTCCATATCGACAGACTTTAATTCATAGACTGTCATGTTATCAAATACACCATCGGAAGAGGCTGTCATTGCTTGCACCCCTACTAAAACACTTGTATCAAGTGCTTTAAATTTGAAGTAATATGTGCCACTTGTTGACCATTGAGGACCGCCAAGGCTATCAGCGAATAATCTGAATGTTCCGTCTGTACAAGAGTCGCATACAATTTTTATTAGATAGTCTTTTCCAGCTACGAGTGTTAATGTCTTATAAATCGAATATGCATACGGTGAGTTGACAGCCGTTGCTTTTCCACCAGCGATTGACCATCCTGTATTTATTGTCCAACCAGTAGTAGAAGACATATCACCATTAACTACTTTTTCAGAACCTATTTCATTCGACTTAAAATTTACATCTTCAGGATTTACAGGAGCTATTGACATTCCACCAATATGTTCAGCCTGTTTAGGACTCCAATTAACTGCTGCAAACGGTAATCCCCCGTTAATATCCCGGTTTACTGCTATAACGCATCGTCCTCCTTTGGTTGGTTGCGCTCCGCCCCAACTTGAAGAAGCGTTGCTGTTTGTTCCATCATCGTATAGATCATAAGTGTTTTCAGTACGATTATAGGTAGGCATCCATTTCTTGTTAGCAACCGTATCAATAAGCGTGTCTAGCGTTGTTTTTGCTACGAATATCTTTGCACCTTTTGAGACTACGGTTTGAAATGGAATGTCTGGATCGTCTGTTATTACTCCAAGTTCTATTCCTCCAAAATAAGTTAATACACCCCATCCTGTCATAGAAATTTGCTTCATAGAAAAAGTGTTTATTCCTAAATTTGCAGAACCTCCGTTGAATGGGATAGGTACTCTTACTTGAGCATCATAATATTTACCAGTTAATGGACAGGCAACAGCAGTATAACCTGAAATAGTGGCTGTTTGTTCAACACCATTTAATGAACATGGGCTTCCAGCTACATTGCGATCTGCATTTGTATTATTAAGTATCCATTTAGCATGAGTAAAATAACCGATTACCTCAAATATGGAAACTTCTGTTGCAACCGTTAGATTCAGTACATTCCCAAATGCATTGTAAAGCATTCCACCTGAATTAGTAGCCCAACGAATATACTCTCTTCCATCAACAGCGTAGACAGGTAAATTGAATTCTTGATCAGTTTTATTCCATCCCCATTGACCATCAAGCAATTGAAGAGAATCAAACATAAACGTTTCATACCCCATATAAGCCCCAATAGCCATATTTTTGATAGGCTTTGATCCTAATATTTCGGTACAATAAACATTTTGAATAATCCCATTTGAAAGGGTTTGGTATTTAATCCCATTGTTATCCGGTAAGGCCGCAAAGGTCGTACTGGTTCGTTCAACTCCATTATCAAATGTATGAAGAACATAAGGATATAATAATCCTTGTTGAATATGATCTACATCGTGGACGTTTAGGGATTCTTCGAGTTCGCTTAGTGTATCCCCGAAACTTGAAGCCGAGTTAATGACAGCATCAAGTTCATTTTTCCGAACCAACTCTTTTGAATCAATCGCGGCTTGCCCCGTAAATTCTCTTCCGTTGTGGTTTACATAACAGGCAACGGTTATATTTAGGCAGGCGTCATTATCTGATTTAATTTTATGGCTACTATTGGCCCCTGTAATTTCTAACTTGTTTGCCCCGGCATTATCTAAAATAATGTCTGTGTGAGCCTTCGCGCCGCTTAAAGTCAGTTTAAAAGTTGATAGGTCTATCGACCCTGCTGGCGATTGCATAACCGCATGGCAATTTATAACACGGTCTGCGGTCAATGTATTAAATGCACCGTCAACGAAAACCAGTGTATCACCGAGAACCGTAGTTGGAAGCGTGTTGATCGTATATTTAGCTAAACCGTTTGCAACCTGAGCCGCATCGCCAATAAAAATCGGGTTTGCTATAAGCTGTTGACTGACAAGTAGATCGATTTTATTATAGAACGAATAAACATTAAAATTGATAGAGGTACGTTTTGCGAATCCAATAAGAACCGCATTATCTGGGGCATTGGCCCCTTGAACAGTCGTATTTTCAAGTGCAATACTGTAGAGATCCCCTAGAGAATCAATATAGAATACCCACCAACCATCTGCGGTAATATTGACATTTGAAGGAGTTCCAACCGTAACCCTTGAGCCATTGACAACAACTTCACCACTCGTACAGGCGACAATATTCGTTCCACTTACACTGATTACGCAACCATGAACAACGCTATTATTTTCAGTGATATTCTCAAACAAAAAATCCTGCAAAAAAGTCTCAAACCAAATATGATTCCAGATATATTGCTCGTTTGGGATAGGCCGTAACTTTCTTAAAGTCTTTGAGACTGTAGCACCCGCCGGATAATAGTCTGAGTATATTGTCATCCTGCTATTTCCATTAGGGTTATTGTTGAAGTAAGACGTTCATACCCGGAGCCATCAATATCGGCTACCGTACGGTTATTATAAAGAGTTCCAGTAAAACTAGCTATAATAGTGGCATAATAAGTTATTGCTGAGAGGGATGCCGGAGAATCAAGGTACTCATAAAAACAACTATCTGAAGTTGAAACATCGTCAAGATTATAATAACCTTGCCTCAGCATTGCTATTCCAATGTTCCTATTTCCAGCAGCAGCAGGATTTCCTATATCCGTTGAATCTCTTTTTAAACCAAATATAGTATTATAATTATTAGCTGATTGTTCGCCATGCCAGCTTACACGAATTAAAACTTTACTTGATGTTGACGACAGAGTTATTGCTTGGTTCAAATTTGTTATATTAGCTCTAGTATTAGCAGTCAAACTTTGACTTGATGCTGTTATAACATGATTTTGAACAACTTGAATAATCATTCCCGGAGTTGAATTAACTCCATTGTGTGTTGCTGTAGCCCCCGGAACAACAACTAAACACTCGTTGTTATCTGATTTAAAATTATGTACCCCGCCAGCCGCCGTTACTTCAAGTTTGTTATCCCCGGCATTGTTTACGATTAAATCGGTATTGACCTTGGCCCCACTTAAAGTAAGTTTATAAATTGAAGCAAGATTGATCGAACCTTTCGGGGATTGCATTTTTGCGTTGCAAGTTATAACTCGATCCGCCGTTAATGTGTTTGTGGCTCCATCGATAAAAATAAGTGTGTCCGTAACACTCGTTACGGGTAAGGTATTAATTGTATACTGAGCGATTCCAGCCGTGACTTGAGCCGAATCACCGATATAAATTGGACCCCTTAAAAGTTGCTGGCTTATTCGTAAATCAAGGAAATTCTGAATAGGATAAACAACGAAGTTTGTTTCTGTTCGCTTGGCAAAACCTAATAAAACCCCCGAATCAGGGGCGTTTTCATTTTGAATGTTTGTATTTATCAACGGAGATCCAACCGTACTAATTAGTACGCCAGAAGTATTGATATAGAACACAGTCCACCCGTCAACAGTCACCGTTACATTTGACGGCGTAGCAACAGCCGTGTGAACCCCATTGATTACAACTTCTCCGCCAGTGCAAGCCACAACATCGGTTGCAAACTCACTCAATAGGCATCCGTAAGCAATGCTTTGATTTTTATTGTAGTTTTCAAGAAGGAAATCCCGAAGGTAGATTTCAAACCATTTATGATTAGATACGTTCGCCTCCCCTGCTAGACAGCGAACTTCGCCTAGTATTTTTGAAGGGATTGAGCCTGTAGGGAAATAATCAGAATATGGCATTTTTTATTTATCCGGGATAAAATGATCCGTAACTTTCGCCGTACCCTAACAAAGAATCTGGAATCTGTGAACCTGAAGGTGTAAATTCGGAAACAGGAACGTAGCCTGTGGCCCCTTCTGTGGCCCCGTCACCAAAATAAGCCCCGAAAAAACTACCAAAACCAGTACCATCACACATTAACAGCAATCTAATACCAGCCGCCGAAGCATGTTGAAAAATGGACCTTATAAGCGGAATGTGAGCTACATCCAATGAGTTAAGATGAAGGCAAACAGAATAAGGCCACATATTTTTATTAAACTGAAATGGATCATTTCTGGTATTAACTAAGACAAACGGTTGCAATCCTATTTGTTTCAATGAGCTTTCAATATTGAGCAACGAAGTTGTCACCGCAAACAAAGTAGCTATAGCCCTGCTCATATATTGAGCGTCCGTTTCGGGTACTCCTGAAATCTTCAATCGCTCCGACTCAAATAAAGCTTCCCAATAAGGCAAACCAAAATCCTTCGTTGCTAAATAAGCGTTCATTTCAGTAAGCGCTTGATCTTGAAACAAAATTAAATCAACAATTGTTTCCGCGATAGCATCCAGAAGAATAAAATTTGTATTTGTTTCAATCCATGCTTTACCGTTCCCGTCAATCTCTTCAATTAGATCAAGAATACAATCGTCATAATCGCCTGTTCCGGGAATTGAAAGTGCTGTTTTTAATGCCCCTAAAGTCGTATTCCAATCATAAGGGGTTCCATCAATATAAAGAGCATCGGTCTTTATTGAAGACGTAAACCCCGTTAAATCGAAATATTCAAGTAATTGACTTTCAAGGTTCATCCAAGGCGGCATAAACCTTATAAGCTCATTTCTAATCTGCCTAATTGAGCTTTGGGACATTTAACAGATTTTTATTTATTGTTAAAGAATAGAACCTATTAATTTGAATAATGTTTACTTAAACTGTAATATTCGTCAATATATGTTTGATACTCTATACGAAAGCCTGAATAATAAGCTTGATATTTCTATTGGTCGTTGTATTGTCGAGCTTTTCTTGCAACAACTAAAATAAAAAGGAAACAATGTTTAAATATTTTTTAATTGTAAGTATTATCCTGTTCTCAACGGTGTGTAATGCTGAAGAGGTGAAAGATATTACTACCGTTGATTCTAGTGATGATTACCCTGTATATATAATTCTGTTTGGCTTGTCTTATCATACTAACCCGTATTATTCAGACAATGATCTTTCGCCTTATCATCCAATGGTTCTTTTTGAGGTTATTCCATGGAAAGATACAGGTATTCTAGTTGGAGAATATGTAAATTCATTCGAAATGAGATCTAAAATCGCAGCGGCAACATTCAGACAACAATTATACCAAAATGGTGATTTTTCAATTGAAGCTAACGAGGTTATAGGTGTTGCCGATGGTTATTATAAAAACAAGTATGCTAAAAATGGGTTATCACTTATTGGCTGGATTGGGTCAAGTTTACAATATAGAGACTACGGGATTAATTTATCATGGGGTCCTAGCATTCCAAATAAAAATCAATTATATCATATTTTTATTTTAACGTTTAGTATAAAAATTTGTTGATATTAATTAAGTAAACGGTGAATGAGGCACACTTAAACTGTATCCAAACCTGTAGGTTCTTAATTCGCTTGAAGTGGATTCAATAAAGGCCACATCAGTCCCGTTTAATGATGTTAATGCGGGGTAACCTAATGCTGAAAGAGAAAGACCAGACCCGACTAAAATCCAAGTTGATCCCTTAAACCTGTAGGTTCTTAATTTGTTTGAAGTGTTGTCAATAATGGCCACATCAGTCCCGTTTAATGATGTTAATGCGGGGTAACCTACTGCTGAAAGAGAAAGACCAGACCCGACTAAAATCCAAGTTGAGCCGTTAAACTTGTAGGTTCTTAATTCGTCTGAAACGTCATCAATAAAGGCCACATCAGTCCCGTTTAATGCCGCCAATGCAGCGATACCTGCTCCAGCAATAGAAAGACCAGACCCGACTAAACTCCAAGTTGAGCCATTAAATCTGTAGGTTCTTAATTCGCTTGAAAGGGCGTCAATAAAGGCCACATCAGTCCCGTTTAATGCCGCCAATGCAGCGATACCTACTCCCGCAATAGAAAGACCAGACCCGACTAAACCCCAAGTTGAGCCGTTAAACCTGTAGGTTCTTAATTCGTCTAAATTGGCGTCAATAAAGGCCACATCAGTCCCGTTTAATGATGTTAATACGGGGTAACCTATTGATGAAATAGAAAGACCAGAACCCTTTATATCAGGATATGTCCAATGTGCAACAGGAATATTATTATTGTTTACAATAACATCACCAGCAATATTAACAACAGTCATAGCCGTATGATAAACCCTAAACCCATTTGATTTTTCAATAGTTAAGGTACCTGTTCCCGTAAGTTCAATATCCCCTGAGAATGAATCTCCTGTTTCTCCTAAAGTAAGATTGAAAGTTGATAGGTTCCAGTTGACCCCTTTGACCATTTCAAGACGAACTTTTTTACCACCACAAATCAGCATCATGTTTGCTGTAGATGTTACGTTGTGAGCGATTAAGATTTTATCATCTTCATTTATAGTTACTGACCCCGCCACTGCATTTAATGGATTCCCTGAACCGTCAGTGTAAAAAGTAGCGTCTCCACTTGCGACTTGCGCCGAAGTTCCCCATATATGATCAAGATATATTTTAGGTTCTTTGTTTGACAAAATCTTAAACTGATCTTCAAGGAAAAATGGTAACGCATCCCAAGGATTAGGCATTACATCATCTGTAAAATAAACCCATCCAAGGTGTTTTTTAGCAAGTAGAACATTTGGGTCTGTCGCTGAAAATTGTGTAGTCCAAGTATGAAAAATACCGCCACGATGCTTTTTATCGTACTCTGAATAAGAATCGGGAGTAGCCCCACCCTCAAGAACCGCCTCAGTAGGAAAAGCAAATTCAGCACATTCAAAAGCGATTATAATATCAGCAACTTTATTTTTATGATAAATTGCCGGATAAGTCGTTCCGGGATTCGTGACAAATGGAGAGTAACCAAAATCTCTTGAATACTCTTTTAGCTCCCTATAATAATCAGCCGATACTTGAAGATCCGCATTATCCATTTCATCGGCAAAGATTCCGTCAATTTCTGGATAATACCTAGTCCAATCGTCAATTTGGTCCTTTGATACTTGGAGCGTTGTAACTGTGTAAGCCGTAGAAATATAGCCAATAACGGTTATTCCTGCGCCTTTAAGCCTTCTAATCGCCGTTGTGTAATTCCCGTCAACAAAACTTAAATTAGTAGCCGCTAAAACAACCAAAGGAGTTGCGCCGCTTCCAGTAACCGCCAAAAGTGCCGCCGCCGGACCATACCCGTTGACAGCCGCTTTTACCGCGTCAGCATCACTTGTTATTGCTCCGCCGCCATCAGTTGCAAGAGTTACTTCAATCGCAAGGTTTGTGACAGCAACGCTAAGTGAAACACCGTTTGCCTGTGGATCTATTAGCTCTACGGTAACATCAGCACCACTATTTCCAGCCGCAACAGCCGTGTAAGTTAATCCTTGATTAATAAAAATAGCATACTGAGTTGGAAACAGATAAACCGCCGGGTTTAAAATCGCAATCACAGGAACATCAGCGTATTGTCTAGCGTATCCCATTAGCGAATTATAAGTAGTGTTGTTATATATATCAGCAGGATAGATATATAGTGGTACGATCATCCCTGTTGATTTATATCTTTCAAGCGCCCCTAATGCTTTAGGTTTTTCCCTGTTCCGTATGGAGTAAACACTGAATGCAGGAGTTTGTCTTCTTGCGAAACCGACAAGAACAACCGAATCAGGAGCGTTGGCCCCTTGAACTGTTTCACTTGTCAGCGAGAAATTCTGCAAAGTTCCAGTGTTATCAATATAAAATACTGTCCACCCATTAACAGCGATTACTACATCGTTAGGCTTTTGAACCGTTACGTCTGTTCCATCAATTACAACCTCGCCAGCCGTACAAGAAACCGTATCCGTTGCTGATTCACTTAAAACACAACCTGAAATAACTGTTTGATTTTTACTTACATTCTCACGCCAGAAATCCTTGACGTAATCTTCAAACCAACGATGGTTCCAAACATATTGTTGATTTGGCAAATGACGAACTACTTTTAAGAACTTTGAAATAGTAGATCCCGCAATAAAATAATCAGAATGTAATGTCATATCTATTTATTTTTAAGTGGTAAATTCTGAAACAGGGACATAACCAGAAGCACCAGCAACAGTTCCACCCCCAAAATTAGCACAATATGAATGATCCTCACCTGAATCAATAATATCACAAATTATTAGAGGCCTAATTCCAGCCGCCGCCGCCCTAAAAAAAACATTCCTTATACTTTCAATTTTATCCTCATCATCTCCGTGAAGATGAATATTAACAGAATAAGGCCACATATTTTTATTAAACTGAAATGGATCGTTTCTTGTATTAATAACCACATAAGGTTGAAGCCCAAATTGACTTATAATACTGTCAATATTTAAGAGAGAAGTTGTCAGCGCAAAGAGTTCAGCAACAACTCTAATCATATATTCAGCGTCCGTTTCTGGAATCCCTAATATTTCTTGGCGTTCAGAATTAAACATTGTTTGCCAATATTCAAGCCCAAAATCAAACGTGGCTAAAAGCGGGTTCATCTCCCGGATTGATTGATTTTTGTAAACAATAATATCAACAATTGTCTCAGCTATCGCGTCAATTAAAATAAAATTGCTGTTTGTTTCAATCCATACTTTGCCGTTCCCGTCGATATTATCAATTAAATCAATAACACATGGATCATAGTCACCTGTTCCGCCGATAGCTAAAGCGGCCTTCAATGCAGTAATTGTCGTATCCCAACTGTAAGGTGTGCCATCAACATAAAGCCCGTCAATCTTCTGTACAACTGTAAAAGCAGACAGATCCATATAATCAAGAAGTTGTTTTTCCGTATTCATCCACGGTGGCATGAACCGAATAATTTCATTTCTTAATTGTCTAATTGAGCTTTGAGACATTTTATTCAGTTATTGTGTACCCTGTAACATTCCAAGTTTCATAAAGCGCTAAAGTTTGCGGAGTGGAAGGAGAAAGTGTTCCTTCATCAAAATAATTAACTCCTTCTGCTTGCGCCGCCGCTACTTGCCAATCCGTAGGGTTTATCGGATCACCCATTCCAAGGCTTGCAATATAATCAGCAATAGCCCCTTGAATATTAACTCTAACATCAGGTTCAAAAGTATAACCAGCGTCAACAACAACACCACCAACTGTAAATGCAATATTTTTTTTCGGTGAATCGATTAAATTTATATCCATTCCAGCCGCCTGAACACCGTCCTCAATAGTTGTCCCTAACAAAGCTAAATCGATTGCCGCGAGTAATTCGACTGAAGCAACCCCAAGGCTAGACAATATGTATAGATTGATATCTCCAACATCTTCAACAAGTGGCTCAGGGTCCGTTTGCCAAGGAAACGTCATCAAAACACTTTTGACTTCTTCTATGATACTTCCAGAGCCATCGTATAATTTAACAAGTAAAGTTTTTGCAGTAATCGCCGCGACTGTGGCCTCTTTTTTAGCCAGCAAAGCAATATGGATTCGTTGGACTAACTCGTAATTTGTTTCCGCGTCCTTACCGTTATTAATTGTTTCCGCGTTTGTTCCAGAAAGATTTCCAGCCGTAAAATAAAGATCACCAATTGGAAAACTCACATCAACACCTGAATCGTTCGCTATAATATTTACAACTTTTAATTCAGGCGTAGGATCTCCATCAAACACAACATCAGAAATCACTGTTGCAACCGCTTTACTTTTGGCTGTACTCATTACCGGAGTTCCGGCTGTGAGCGTAAAATCAGTATCGCAAGTAATATCCATCGTCCCGGTTGCTTTGGATGCCGGATTATTGTCAACACCAGCCAGTATTTTCATGGCGTTAAGGCGTTCTTGATCAAATGTACTTGCGATATCTTTTTTGACACTATCGGCCTGAACCGCGAAACCTTCAAGCATAGCTCGAAGCGGGGAACCGGGAGTAAAATCAAAACCGCCTACGTTTTTTATGTTCGTTGGTGTTCGCTTTGTTATGTTGGCAATTAACGCCTGCGCGATTTTATCTTTCTCACTCAGTAAAGTTGCCATTTAAAACTCCGTATCGATTGTTGTATTGTCGCGCTTAACTATTTGATATTTAAAAGCTAATTTTTTTCCGCCCGGAAGGATCTCAATTTTTTCAGTATCAACGATACAATCTTTAAATCGCCCATCCTGCAAAGTCATTTCCCTTGTTTCCGATTGAGTCCTTAAAACAAGTTCCCTATTACTAACGCCTTGACGTAAGGTGTTGATCAAGGGATTCCCGTATTGATCGTCAACCCTATATGATCCCTGCCTTGACTCTGATCTTGCCGTATGATCTTGAGCTAGAAGATTATCACCGTCGATCAAATCTTCCCACCAATTAACAAGACCGTTTTCAATTTTAAAATTAAACCCTGTTATCATTTACGATACCAACCTTTTTCATTCATTTTTTTCTCATCAAGAGACTCTATTGAGCTATCCGAATTTAAAAAACAAATAGAAGTGTTTTTTGGAAACTTTAATTTTTGCAACTCAATAATAATAATTGTTTTTCGCATATATCATGTTCACCTTTAATAATTAAAACTGAAAAAATCTTGAAAGAAAATTGCCGCTTTTTGTTGCATTCGGTTTCGATTTTTCGTTGATCAAATCATTAATAGCGCCCTTATGCTTTTCTAAAATAGCTTCCGGGTTTGAATTTTGATCAATCTGAATCGAATAGAATTCGTTTTTGTTTGGTTGGACAGCGATATTTAAAAATAGTTCTCCATTATCGCCTAAAGTAATATTGTGCTTAATTCCTTTTTTGTTCGATGGAACATTGATTAATTGCTCCGCTTTCCTTAAAAAAATTGCTGGATTTATCATGGCTTTTCCTTTTTGAATTTATGCTGGAACTTTGATTGTTTTTCCGACTTCAAGTACTTGATACACAGTACCCTGAAAAATCTCAACTGAATAAGTAGAATCCACATCAAACAGTAAGGCATCTTTCAACTTTAACTCTTTTGCTGTTACGTCGATCCAATCAATCGTTGATTTTTGCTGAACCACATCTTCATCAAATCTCGCGTTGTTACTAATAAGGACTTGCGAGCCGACTTCTGCGGTTCCCGCGTTGATCTCATAGGCTATTGTCGTAAAGGAAAGATTAAACCCTGCAACCGTTCCTGTATGACCTGTGAGCGTGGCTTGTTTCTGTGAAGGTATTTGTAGGCGGTAAGAAATGTAAGGAAACTGTAGCCTATTTAGCTCTATAATCATTGCTTTTTTAAATCCAGTTCGAGCAATGAATGAATCAAGGTTGATATCTGTTGATAAAATAATTATTTCTTGAATTTGAACAGGAATAGACTCGTCTTCGCCCGTAGCGGAACTAATTAGTGCCGCATACGCATTTAAAAAATCGGTCAACTCATCAGCCGTAGGAACAGAAATTGAATTAGCAACAGCCGTTGATCTACTCTGTAATGAAGCAAGTTCGTCCTCCGACATATTCAAAGGATCTCCGATAGCAAGTAGGGCTTGAATTTCCTCAACTATATCCTCATTAATCCCGAAAGGTAAAAATAAATTTGCTTTTGCAATCCCTGTTTCTTTCTGAAAAGTGTCAAGTTCAGGGTTCTTTTCAACTGAATCTCGATCAAGTGGGTTTGTTTCTTCAAACCCTGTTGATTGATTAAGCCTAAAAAAACCGGCCTCCATTTGCTCAATATTTTTGGTCAAGCTTTGAATCGTGGCTGTAAAATCAGCGCCTAAAATTGTTTTCTCTTCTGCTTCTGTAAATGACATTTTTAATTATGAGGTTAAAGATAAAGACGCCGCCTGTGTGACTAATTTTGCCATTGCTGAATTATACTTCATTACATCATTGGCGAACTTTGGTCCCGGATTATAAGAAGATAAAGTTTCCATGGCTTTTGTGACTGAGTTTGTTATGTTGACCATCTTATTAACAGTAGTAGAAAGTGTTCCGATGACTGGAATTTCGCTAATTTGCGGGACTCTAAAGCTTGCAACAAGATCCAGAATATCATCTGGAATCTGTTTATAAGGAGCTTGCATTTTGTCCTCAATAACCGTGAAATCAATTGACCACGCATAGGAAAGAGGTTGTGAAGCGTTAGCAAATACTCTCGGACTTCTCGGAAGCACTGAATATATTTCTTCGGCGTATTCATCAATCACTTGAAATTCATATAAAAACTTGTTCTGCTTGGCTTTCTGTGAGGAAAATTTTGCAATTTCAATAGAAGAAAGGCCACCGCCTAACTGATAATTAGTATCTGTCCATAACCTAGAATAAGGGTCATTCAAATCTGCAAAAAACTTAATAAATTCTTTAAAACTTTGCTTCCATTTTTGCGGAGTATAGGTTTTAAATTCTGGCGTGAATTCTGTTGATATAATAACTCCTCTTTCTCCAGCCTTTGGAAAAACACCACGCATTGAAATTTCATCAATCCCGTTTCCATAAAGTTCAGCGATTGTTCCAGAAACCCCATCCACAACATTAGTTCTTAAATTGATTGAATCTTGATAATCGTTATAATAAAAAGTTTTCCCTTCATTGTTTGTTGGAAAAGTAAACCGGGCAATCTCATTTTGTGGCCCTGACTCTTTTAAAAGCATATTTCTTTGAGCATTAAATCTACTCACTGGATTAATACCCGTTTCGTCTTTGATAAATTTAAACTCGCTACCACGTTTTGATTTTTCAATAATCCTGAAAATCAATTTTGGGTGAGTAAATAATAAATCGTTTGCCATGATTCTTTATCGATTGAATGCTTGGTTGATCATATCAACAACATCGGCCCTTACTGCTTGCTCAAGGCCCATTTTTATAAAGGGTGCTGAATGATTAACTACAGCGCTTACAACATCGTTTGGGTCTTGTCCGGGATGCCACCAAGCAGATTGTGGTGTGTTTGGCGTGATCACCCTAAAAGTACGATACCCTGAGTGTTTTTTTCCTTCATTCTCTTGCTTTGCCCTTGTCATTCCGGCGTAAATTCCGTTTCTCCATTGATATGACTCTTCCATCGTGTGAGGACTTCCGAATTTCATTGCCTTTAAATCAATAACGGCTTTTGATTTTAACTTAGCGCCTTCTCCCGGTCTTTGTTCCGTTCCCATTTGTTCAACAAACTTATCACCGGATTTTGCCCTTTGAAAATCCCCAAGGTTCATCACTTGGCCTTGCCTTTCTGTCGATCCCGGCGTCATGTGGCGAAAACCCATTATAAAGTATTTTTTCCCAGCGTTGGCTCCATTCTTATAAGTCTTTGCATGTTTAGAGTTTAAGAACCCCGGTTTCATATCAAAAGGAGCATAACCGTTTTGGATCCTAAGAGCCTCTTCCATCCCGTCTTGACCCATTGCAATTATAGCTTGAAGCGGTAAACTTGTTCCTTCTCCGCCAAACATTTGAATTACATCATTACTTAATAATCCAGCGTAAGCCTTATTTCCTGTCGTTCCAATTGGTTTAGTCATGCCATTAAGCATTGTTCCTTGGTAACATGACGCCCAAAGGTTTCTTACTGCGTGAGCGATTTCTTGAAGCTGGTAATAAGTATATTGCATTATGTAGCCAATGTGATTCCAGCCGTTCCAGAAATAGGTGTTCCAGAGTACCCGGTCAATCCTGTTCCCGGTACTTGTGCTCCACCAACAACCGTATCAATATAAGCTTTAAATGCCGCCGCTTGAGCCGCCGCAATAGCCGCCCTTGCTTCATCAGCATCAGCCTTGCCACTTCCAGACTCCGCCGCCGATACTAACGCGCTTTCTAGTGTGTCTACTGCCGCCATAATTACCCCAAAATCTCTAAAATATCAATTTTCAACTGTGCCAAAGCCCCAACATCCGGCCCGGTTCCCTGTGCTACTATAATTTTATTTACTTCGTCTATAAAAGCCCCAATTTTTGCTCCCAATTTTCCGGTTGCAGTTTCAATTATAATCTTTCCTGTTTTATCAAAACCAAGTTTAGCGTCAACTTCAGGATGAAAGATTGTAAGAGTTGTATTGCTTGTCATTGCCGATACGTTGCCAGTATTAACGGGCATATCGTCATCCATGGCAATCGTAGCTTCGGAATCTCCAATTTTAATGCGAAGCCCTGAACAGTGAACGAATTCATGGTTTCCGTCCTTATCTTGAACCGAATAAGAACCGTCTGAAAATGATTGCATTCGCCGCCCTTTTTGCGCGTTCATCCATAAAGGACTTGTTTCATGTAGCGCTCGAAACTCAGAAGTTGCGTATCCGTCTGTTGTTTTTTTAACTAAGCATTCAATATTGTTTTTATGATCGTTGGTTTCAACATTATTATCGTCCAAATCAGGATCAAGATTATATCCCGTGTCTGTCTTTTCAACTGCAATATCAGGAGTCTCAAGAACCCCTAACAAATCGCCATGGCTCCCGTAAACATCAACGTCAGAGATAAACCCTAACCCGCCCATTTGTGGATAAACAACATCAACTTTTTGAGCCTTTGCATAATACGCAACCACGATAGCAGGAAAAGGAATTCGACCAAACTCTTTGTCTTCAATGTGTTGATTTTGAAGAAATTTTCGATCAGCATTGTTTCCATGCTCATCTACTTGCATTTGATGAATATTAATCATTCTTAATCACGATAACCAAGGGCAACACTTTTGAATCCTCTTGAGTATTCAAGAACTGTTCGCGGCGATTTAGGGTCAAAGTATTGCGTTATTTTATTCAAACTCATGTGAGTTGTTGTAGGCTCATTGCTTACAAGTTCTCTCTCAACGTATTCAATATCTTTGCTTATTGATATTGGAAGATTGTTTACAAGCAATAAAGATCCAGATCGTGAACCTTTATAATTAACAAACATTTTTTTTAATATTTTCGTGTAATAAAGAAGCTCATCACCTACTGTTTTAAATCGGTCAGATAATGCCTTTTTAATTTGTGGCGGTTTTAAATTTTCCAATTCACTACTTGAAACCCCGGCAATTGTTTCAGGGACAAATGGAAGTTTTACTTCTTGTGGGTTGTATCCGTTGCGAATAATGCTATCTTCATCTAAAATAAATTGTTGTGCGTTTGGATCTACCGATACCTGTTGAACTACTGAAGAAGTTGACTTCATCGTTTGGCCCGGAGAAACAAAGAAGGCATTATAAAGACCTGTAGAGGTTTCGCTACTATTGTCTGAAATCACTCCTTTAAATTCATCGTCTTCAATATTTTCTCTGTCGTCTGCATAAATTCTTATAGGATTAACATCTTCGGCCCTATCACCTAAACAAAGATTACCGCTACTGTCTCGCCATCGTGAATATCGCCATTTGATAATTGTGTTCGATTTTCCTTCAGAAATAAATAACTGACAAAATGGATGGCCTTCCCACATTTTTAAAGCGTCCCAAATTGACCCCTCAACCTGTGATTTTTGCCTCGAAACTAGAATTACCCTATCTGTAAACTGTTGATCCGCTTCAGGGGTTATCTCTTTAATTGCTGGCGATCCGTCAAAATAATTAGACCTAATATAGCTGATTCGTGGGTTACATACATCATTAACCATAAAATCAAGATATTTATTCGGTGACGAATACTTTGTAAAAACCGCCTCTGTAGCCGCGTGTTTTCCTAAAAGACCGTATTTACTTTTGATATTCTCAAAAAGTACCGCTTTTTCAGGACCAAAGGATGCCGCTAAAATTGGATTGATATAGAAAATTGATCTATCACTAAAATTCCACCCCCCGGCATTGACAAGCTCCAATGTTACGCTTTTATTTTTCCCTGTATTTGCTTTCGGCTTATTGCGAACCATTCCGCGAAAATGACACCAATCATTTGCTTCGTCCCAAATTTCCCAATAGTCATCAACAAAGAAAATATCTTTCGTTTCTTCTCCATCATAAATCCAAGCAATATCCAGTGTTGCCGTAGATTCTTGAGCAGATTTGATTGAATTACAAGAAGCGCTTTTAATTAAAGCTTGATCGTTTTTATCAAAATCAAATTTATAAAGCCCCTTGTTTAAATCGTAAGACTTAGGGAAATTTTTAAACTTAAAATCACGATCTATGACTTTATAGTCTGGTGTGAAATAAAAAACTATTTTTTGTCGGCTCATTATTTACAAAGGAAGGTTGGATTTCTCACCAACTTTTACTTGTTTTACCTCGATCTCTCCACCAGTTAAAAAACTAACTAATTTCTCCACTGCTGGCCCGACCTCCGCCAATACTGAAGCCATACCATGCCCGTATCCTGCGTTTTCAGTTCCATTCCTCTTACTGACCCACCTTCTAAAATTAATCGCCTGTTCTTCTGGTCCGGCTGGCGATTCACCGACCCAATGAACATCCCCATACAAAGCAGCTTCAGCACCTTTTATTGCTGTTACTTTTCCGACCATACTTGATAAGAACTTAGGGTCAAGAGTGCTTAAATATTTATTAAGGGCTTTGTCAGTTTTAGGGTCTAAACCCTCTGTCTTTTTACCTCCAAACCAATCATGTAAAAAATCATTTAACGTTCCCAATGCCTCTGTACCTTTCCCAACGAAGTCAATAAGTTCAGCCATAACCTTTCGGTTTTTTTCAATGATCTTGTTTAAATCCTTCCCTAATTTATCAAATCCTCTCTCAATGGCTGATTTTCCGCCTACATGACCCTCTGCTTGTCCCTTTAAAAATTCTGGCGCTACTCCTGAAAGATCGCCAGCTTCTTTGATTTTTCCAGCCGCCATTAACTTGACGAATTCATCTCTTTTTCTTCCTCCAAGGACACTTAATAAAGCTTGTATATCTGTTGAGCTTGCACCTGACATCATCCCGTTTTGACCTCCTAGCTCACTTGCAAGCCTTAATTTTCCGCCGCCGCCTTTTTGTATATCAAGACCACTTTTAACCTTCGCAACAACTTTTTCAAAACTTGTTAGCCCATCACTCGAAAGAGTTTTTTCCAAATAATCAGCCAAATCCTCGTTACCTATAGCTCTAGCTTGTTTAATTAAGGTTTCCTTGGTTGCAAATGCTCCTTGTTCCTGTATCCAATCAGCCGCGTAAGCATCGTACATTCCGCCGCCAAACCCGCCTGCCATCGGACCAACTTTTTTTTGTTTCATTGGAGAAAGACCTAAGTAAGCGAATTGTTCAAATTGATCATTACCACCGCCTCGAAACCCTTGATCGATTCTTTGTAAAAGCTGACCACCTTTCTGACCTGAAAACATTTTCATACCAGACTGATCCAACAGATTAAGGATGTTTTCTATGGTTCTGCCTCCCGTCTGAGTTGCGCCGTGTGAAAGCGCCATCATGGTTTCAGCTTGGGTTTGAAGCATCTCTTCAACCCTATTGCTCATTCCCTCACGACCTCCGATCCGCCGTTGCATGGAAAGGTATTCAGAAGGACTATTTATACCACCAAATCGAAGCATATCTTGTTCGATCTTTCCGGCTACAGCCGGATCAACCTTCATTTTTTTTGCTTCGTTTGCAATCATGGCTTGGATTAATTGCGATTCATGGGAAACATCGCTAGTTTCCCGTAAAGCCGCAACCATGTTTTTCATATCCTTTGCAGTAATAAACGCTGTCTGTCCGACTTCAGACAACAT
>Ga0316187_10000074_pt1 | contig 58919 bp, 51 predicted proteins | sample CroRivburrow1_MG_FD_204927 | JGI IMG/M metagenome (GOLD analysis project Ga0316187, IMG submission 204927) | Coastal sediment microbial communities from Maine, United States - Cross River worm burrow 1 | ecosystem: Environmental > Aquatic > Marine > Coastal > Sediment | place: USA: Maine...
AACAATGTGTGGGGGCAAACCATACTGAAGAGCCAATGGCTGGGGCAGGTGATGTTGTATTCTGTTTACAGTTGGTTCGATCTCAATGGCATTATTTATTTACGTGCCGGACTGTTGACATTGTGCTTGGCTATCGTATATCTGCGCTGCCGCCTTGCCGGAACAGCTAGTGTGTATGGCTTGGCTATTACCGCGCTCGCTGGCATGGCGATCCTGCAACATACCGGTGAGCGCCCGCAACTTTTTTCCTTTGTGTATTTTTCGATAATTTTCCTGCTGCTGGATAGCTATTTGCGCAGTGGCAAGCGCTGGCTAATTTATAGTATTCCCATTGTGATGTTGCTATGGAGTAACACCCACGGTGGATCGGTGTTGGGTGAAGTTGCGCTGGGATTGTTTGGCGTGTGTTATGTGATTGAAAGCCGTTTTAAAAATGGACATTTCAATACGCCGGAAATCAAGCTGATGTCTTTGATCGTGAGCTTGAGTGCCGTTGTTCTGGTGCTGGCACCAAATGGCTTTACCACCTTCGAACACATTATCGCGCTGGAAAGTAACCCAATCAAAGGCCGTACATCAGAGTACACCAGTTCGATTGAATTGTGGCAAAGTGCTATGTTTTACTGGGCGTTCATCATCACAACTTTGCTGTCTCTGCCCGGATTCATCAACAAAACATATTGGAAGCAGGGTGTGCTGGTTCTGGCTATAGGCATAGTCAGTGTGACTGCCTATCGCTATATACCGCTGTTTGTACTGATGGCTGCACCATACGTGGCTGCGAGCCTGGGACGCATGCTGAATATTTTCAAGCTGCCAATGATTACTGTGAATTTATCTGTACTGCTAATTGCACTTGTCTTTTTGGGATATGGTTTTCAGCAAAAGCGGGTATTTCAACATGGCATGTTGGAAAGCAAGTTTCCAGTCGGTGCAGTGGAATTTATCAAAGCCAATAATTTGCAGGGCAAAATTTTCAATACCATGAACTGGGGCGGCTACCTGATCTGGAATTTGTCTGGCGAAACAACCGTGTTTGCTGATGGCAGAATGCTCGATCCGAAACGCATCGTGCCATACACTCATATCTTGTGGGCAACACCTGAAGGGCAGCGATTTTTCAATCAGGAGGATTTCGATATGGTCCTTGTTCCCTACGGTAATGTATTTACCAGAGAGCGTTACCCACTGTTGGGCAAGTTGCAGAATCTTCCAGAATGGCAAGTTGCTTATCAGGATACATTGGGATTACTTTTTGTCAGACGCAGATCTGGTACACCCTAAAGAGATGGAGGAGAAACTGTGGATTTGAAGGAAACTTGTCTGGAAACAAAATTGGTGTACGAAGGTGACTTCATTCGAGTACGCAAGGATAGTGTGACACTGCCAGACGGTGAGGTGAGTAGCCGCGAATATATCAACCATCCCGGAGCGGTAGCGGTGTTAGCGATATTGGACAATGGGAATCTGGTAATGGAGCGTCAATATCGCTATCCACCACAACGCGAATTCATAGAATTGCCCGCAGGCAAAATCGACCACGGTGAGGATATCCTGCTTACGGCGCAGCGCGAATTGCTGGAAGAGACCGGCTATGTGGCGAATGAGTGGATACACCTGACCACAGCATGGCCATGCATAGGCTATGCCGACGAACGAATGGAATATTACCTAGCGCGAGGCCTGACCCACAAAGGTCGAAACCTGGATGATGGCGAGTTTCTGGAAGTATTCGAGCTATCACTTTCCGAGGCGATGGAATGGGTGAGACTAGGCAAAATCAATGAAAGCAAAACCATGGTTGGGTTGTTCTGGCTGGAAAAATATCTAAATGGTTGGAGTTAGCTTTTCCAGTTGTTACTGGTCATAGGAGTCAATATGTTTATGCGCTAACTTGGTGCATAACAACAGCATGTCTACTTGAAAATGCACCAATATGGAATCATGAATTAAGCAAAATTTGGCAATGATTTTCTTGCGCTATAAATATCAATTACTTAACCAAGTGGTACGCATATTGCGTACCATTATTAATTCGCGTCAAAGGAGAGAGTCGTGGCAGAGTTGGAAACCAGTAATGACACATTATTCATATTGCTTGGCGCCATTATGGTGTTGGCGATGCACGCCGGTTTTGCATTTTTGGAGCTTGGCACAGTAAGAAAAAAGAATCAGGTAAACGCGCTGGTAAAGATACTGACTGACTTTGCGGTTTCCACCCTCGCATACTTTTTCATCGGATACTTCATCGCTTACGGCGCAAATTTCTTCACTGGTGCAGAAGACCTTTCCCAGAAAAATGGTTACGAGTTGGTGAAATTTTTCTTCCTGCTGACTTTCGCCGCAGCAATTCCCGCTATCGTTTCCGGTGGAATTGCCGAACGAGCCAAGTTCAATCCACAAATGGCTGCTACATTCATGTTGGTTGGTTTCATATATCCCCTATTTGAAGGTATAGCCTGGAATCATAAATTGGGTATTCAGGATTGGATGAATGTAAACTTTGGTGCTGAGTTCCATGATTTTGCAGGTTCGGTAGTTGTGCATGCAGTAGGTGGATGGATTGCGCTGGCTGCAGTGTTGTTACTGGGTGCGCGACGCGGGAGATATACCAAGGAAGGGCGTGTTTCTGCGCATCCACCTTCCAGTATTCCGTTTCTGGCCTTGGGCGCTTGGATTCTGACGGTAGGATGGTTTGGTTTCAACGTGATGTCGGCTCAAACCATCAATAGCATCAGCGGGCTGGTTGCGGTCAACTCACTCATGGCGATGGTGGGTGGTACGTTGAGTGCATTGTGGATAGGCAAAAACGATCCGGGATTTGTGCACAATGGCCCCTTGGCAGGTTTGGTTGCAATCTGTGCCGGGTCGGATTTGATGCACCCGATAGGTGCACTGGTCGTGGGTGGTGTAGCAGGCGCGTTGTTCGTAATAATGTTTACCCTAACGCAGAACCGCTGGAAGATAGACGACGTGTTGGGTGTATGGCCGCTTCATGGGCTATGCGGTGCGTGGGGTGGAATAGCAGCAGGAATATTTGGCCTTGAAATGTTAGGTGGGCGAGGGGGCGTGAGTTTCATGTCGCAATTGTGCGGAACGCTGCTAGGTGTGTCGATTGCCTTTCTGGGTGGGTACATTATTTATGGTGTGTTGAAACAAGTGATAGGCATACGCTTAACGCCAGAGGAAGAGTTTGAGGGCACTGATTTGAGTGTGCACAAAATTTCTGCAACACCAGAGCGGGAATCCGGTTGGTAGTGAGTTGTGATAGTAAGTAATAAATTCTGTCGGAAGTGTGGAATTGTTGCAGGATACTATTTAATAGGCTACTTGGGCTGCAAGTCGGCCAAAGCAGAAATTAATGGTTAAATTGCATTGCGGCTGCTCCGTGCTAATATCGGAAAGTGGCGAAGAATAGAATGATTTAGGATTTTCATTAGCTGATTAGATTTTACTAATTGTTGTTCCATTGTTCCATTGTTCCTGCATCTAAGAATTCCAAACAAGATTCTAAGTCAACCGGAGTAGTTATCACTCTAAATTTATTCATGCCCTCTAGGGGGTTGTTTTTCCAAATCGGAGAAGCCTTGTGAAAGATATGGTCTGGGGTGACGCATTAAGTGTCGCAGTCTATGAGATAGATGAAGATCACCGTAAACTGGTGAAGATTCTGAATACTCTCAATCATTCTGTAGCTGAAGGGCAATCTCCAACTTATCAAGCGGCGATTTTGGATGAGCTAATCAAATGTACGGTCTTGCACTTCAGTAATGAGGAGCGGTTGATGCTGATGTACGGTTATGATGAAATTGATGAGCACAAGGCGGAGCACCAGAAATTAATTAAATTATTTAATAGAACCATGAAGCTGCAGCAGGAAATCCTTCAGGCAGATATACCCGTGTTAGATGAAGATATCGAGTTTTTGGAGCGTTGGTTGACTGAACATATTCTTACTGCAGATATGAGATTGGGCTCTTATCTTTCTCAAGTGATGTAGGCGTTGCCCACGAAAATATTTCGATCTTTATCGGCTATTGGCGCTTGGCCAGCAATGACTGCTTTGGTTAGGTAGAGGAAGTACCTAAGAACTATTCCTTTAGTCTGTTATGGCCGACGAACAGCCCTTTAAAACTTTATCAGTGCCATTTTTGGGTGAAATGATCATCCCAATAGCAGTTCTGCCTTAAGTTGTCATTGTGGTTATCAAACCGAAGCACAATGGATTTTCGAACACTTGCAAAAAATTCTGAGGCAATAGACACTTGTACCTAATTTGCTATTTCACGGATCGAGCCGCTTTTAATTCGCTTAACAGTAAAACAACCGAAGTAGGATATTCATCGATGCTATCAAATAGACAAAAAATATCGATTGCTCTGGAGTGAATGGACATCCCTTAGGACGTACATCGAATTGACATCCGGGAATGCAAGCATTTCAGTATTGATTTTGGGATAATTTTAGGCTGATAAATTACAAACACGTCCAATAATGGCATGCGCGCCGCGAAATAACCCGGCAGCCCAACGCGGTACTATGATTTGTGATATTTAATAGGGCTGGGCAATTAAATACTTGCGAAAATGATAAGCCGATAAATGCCACAAAGCTTTAAGGTTTAGTATGTCTGGTGCCAATGACATCAATATATTCTCTGTTTGCAAGCGCTACATATCGAACTCGCCGTCTTTTATTATGTCTACACTCAGGCATTTCAAAATAAAATGCGTTTAGCACCTTACTGATAATTCGAAGATACATATGAAAAATAAATTATTGTGGATATTGCTGGCGACTACTCTGGCAGCACTAAACACTACGCAGGCTGCTTCGTTGCTCATGCCGCTGGCACAACAGCCGCAAGTGGCTGCATTATCCGCCAAGATTCTCAGCCGACACCATTACAAACGTATCGCGCTTGACGATAATTTGTCCTCGAAAATATACAATAATTATCTGGAATCATTAGATAGCGAAAAAATATATTTTTTACAGGCTGATATTGATCATATTGCTTTCGCAGAAACCAGCCTTGATGACGCCATAATTGGTGAAGACCTGAAAATCCCTTTCGCGATATTTAATTTATATCAGCAGCGCATAACTGAACGTTATACCTATGCACGTTCTTTGCTGGATAAAAGGTTTGATTTCAAGAAAAAGGAAAGCTTTCAAATTACTAGGAAAAACTCTCCATGGGCAAAATCGGTCGATGAGTTAAATGATTTGTGGCGCAAGCGAGTTAAAAACGACTGGCTGCGTCTCAAGCTGGCTGGCAAAGATAGTAAAAGTATCGTTGAAATATTGATCAAACGCTATGACAAATCCCTGAGCGGTCTATCCAAAGTCAAAAGTGAGGATGTATTTCAGAATTTCATGAGCGCCTATGCGAGAGCGATAGATCCACATACTGATTATTTTGGTGTGCGTGCCGCCGAAGAGTTTGATATTTCGATGAGTTTGTCACTGGTTGGTATTGGAGCAGTGCTCAATAACAAGGATGATTACACAACCATTAGGGAGTTAATCGCAGGCGGCCCTGCGTTCTTGTCGGGTAAATTGAAAGCCGGAGATCGAATTGTTGGTGTGGGACAAGGTGAAAATGGCCCGATGGTCGACATTATTGGATGGCGAATATATGACACTGTGGCCTTGATAAGAGGTGATGAAGATACAGTAGTTGTTCTCAGTGTATTACCGGCAGAATCAGGCATAGACGGAAAATCCAGACTGATTTCATTGGTTCGAAAAAAGATCACCCTAGATAGGCAAGCCGCTAAAAAATCAATCATTGAAATCGAAGACAAGGGAACAACGCGACACATAGGTGTGATTTCCTTGCCTAGCTTTTATCTGGATTTCGCAGCTCGTCAGCAAGGTGATGAAAATTTCAAAAGTGCGACCAAAGATGTGTCTAACCTGTTGGAGGAGTTGAAAAAGGACCAAGTAGATGGCGTGCTTGTTGATTTGCGTAATAATGGCGGCGGATCATTAAGTGAGGCTATCGACCTGACTGGCCTTTTTATAGACAAAGGTCCCGTGCTACAACAACGAAATGCTGGAGGAGAGGTGTCTGTTCAAAGCGATACCCATGCCGGCCTTGCATGGGATGGTCCGCTGGGCGTACTCATCAATCGAGCATCAGCATCTGCCTCGGAAATTTTTGCGGCGGCGATACAAGATTATGGACGTGGTTTGGTGATTGGTGAACCAAGTTTTGGCAAAGGTACTGTGCAAACCGTTGCTAGCCTTGATCGAATGGTAAAAAATGACAAACCTGTATTGGGCGACCTCAAGATGACAGTTGCACAGTTTTTTCGCATCAACGGCGGCACTACCCAGTTGCGTGGTGTTACACCGGATATCAGTCTGCCTACAATGACCGATGCAAATGAATTTGGTGAATCCAGCTTCGATAATGCCTTGCCATGGATGCAGATCGATACGGCTGAATACACTCCAACAGGCGATGTGAGCGGTGTCGTGCCCATGTTGATAGCAAACCACAGCAAGCGCGTAAGCCAAGATCAGGATTTCCAGTATTTGCAGGAAGATATTGCCGAGTTCGCTAACTTGCGTCAGAAGAACCAGATTTCGCTCAACGAAGCAGATCGTCGAGAAAAGCGCAGAGCACAGGATGCGCGCGAAGAATTACGTGAAAAGAACAGGAAAGGGCATGAATCCGATAAGGAATCGGATGTTGTGAAACATGCATTACAAGATGATGGCATGATGTCCAGTGAGCGTGACATCAGTGTTGATCTGGCAATTGAGAAAGCGAGTAAAAATACCAAGGACATTTTGCTGAATGAAGCAGCACATATACTCAGCGATGAGATAGGACTGTTGCAAACTGATGCCCGATTGACGCTTAGTAGTTTGCCATAGCGTAGCTATGTGGATGCAAAAAGAGATATGCCTCAGTTCAAGGAATCGCGGCTTTCATCTGATTACGGAAGAACTGCTTGGCGAGCTGTCTGAACTGCACAAATTCAAGATCGGTATGATGAATATATTTATCATGCATACTTCCGCATCCTTAACTATCAATGAAAATGCCGATCCTACAGTACGCCAGGATTTCGAAAATTATTTCAGCCGTTCCGTGCCTGAAAATGAGCCCTATTACAAGCATCAAGATGAAGGGACAGACGACATGCCCGCACACCTGAAATCCAGCATACTCGGCAACAGTCTGAACATTCCGATTTCAAATGGTCGGCTTAGGCTGGGTGCTTGGCAAGGGATATACCTGTGCGAACACCGGAACCACGGTGGCAACCGTCGTATTGTCGTGACAATACAAGGTGAGTAGAAGCGTGAGTAAGTGATAACTAGTCTCACCTTGTTACATTTCTTTATGGTACAACGGCTTAAATTGCCTAGCTTGCAAAGTGATGGAGAGAAGATGGTTGTTTGAAGTATTATTCGGGATAGAGATGGCTTACATCCAGCCACCATTTGCTGACGTAATGCGAGCTTGAACAATCCTCAAAATTTCTGCCCTGATTACGCACACAAACTATAAGGATCACCCATGAAGCGTCGTGATTTTCTGAAAAAAACCATAGGGGGTGGCGCCCTTGCTGCCGCTACTGTTACCTCTACCTCTGCATTGGCCGCACCTAAGCAGCGTTTTAACTGGAAGATGGTCACCACTTGGCCACCCAATATGCCAATTCTGCAATTGGGCGCAGAACGCTTCGCAAAAGATATCGAAAAGATGAGTGAACGTCGTTTTCGTATTCAGGTTTATGCTGCGGGCGAGCTTATCCCCGCTATGCAAACCTTTGATGCGGTTTCCCAAGGCACGGTAGAGATGGGCCATGGTGCAGCTTATTACTGGTCAGGGAAAGTACCTGCTGCACAGTTTTTCACAGCTGTTCCTTTTGGTATGAACGCGCAAGGGATGAATGCATGGCTTGATTACGGTGGCGGCCTAAAACTGTGGCGCGATCTTTACAAACCTTACAACCTTGTTCCTTTCGCGATGGGTAACACCGGTGTGCAGATGGGTGGCTGGTTCCGTAAGCAGATCAAATCCGTGAGTGATCTTAAAGGCTTAAAGATGCGCATTCCGGGACTGGGGGGCAAGGTTATGGCACTGGCAGGTGTCAATCCGGTACTACTTGCAGGCGGTGAAATTTATACTGCACTGGAACGTGGCACTATTGATGCCACCGAATGGATTGGTCCCTATCACGACCTGCGCTTGGGGTTGCACCGGGCAGCCAAATTTTATTACTACCCTGGATGGCACGAGCCCGGTCCGACACTGGAGCTTAGTATCAACAGCAAGGCATGGGCGAGTTTGCCGGAAAAATATCAGGTCATGGTTGAAACAGCTGCGGCAGCTGCCAATAGCTGGATGCTGTCTGAATTTGAGGCCAAGAATCTTCAGGCATTACATGAGCTAAAAGAGAAACATAAAATTAAAGTTCGCGCCTTTCCTGATGATGTGCTTAAAACACTTAAGAGCCTTACCCGCAAAACACTGGATGCAGAAGCAGCCAAGGATGCCAAATTTAAAAAAATCTATCAGGCATACAATACATTCCGCAACAATAACGATGCTTGGGGTGATATATCTGAGGCAGCACACGCCAGAGCATTGAAGCTCTAATCAAATCACGGGGTTCTCCACATCTAGTCGCGAGCCCAACCATGCTAGCTTTGTTACACCGGAAATATTGTTAGCCATTTCTGCTATCAGACCTCATGCGGGTAGAATGCTTCCCCCGTCATTAAAATAATCAGTTTTGGTTAAGCGCACATGACAACAATCTTGTTGCGAATTTTGGAGCATGTTGCTGCGTTGATTAATAAGATCAGCGAAGGCATAGGCCGACTCAGTTCCTGGCTGGTGGTGCTGATGGTGCTGTTAGTCTGTTACGACGTGGCGATGCGCTATCTTTTTCAGGCAGGTTCGATTGCTCTGCAAGAGGCGGAATGGCATTTGTTTGCGCTCATATTTTTACTTGGAGGTGCTTATACCCTTAAGCATGATGAACATGTTCGGGTAGATATCTTCTATCGGGCGCGCTGGATGACTGTCAAGCATCGAGCGATGATTGATATTTTTGGTTGTCTATTCATGCTGCTCCCTTTCTGTGTGTTGATGATCTACAGTTCAATTCCCTTCGTGATGCAATCCTACGGTTGGGGCGAAACCTCGCCAGATCCTGGAGGTTTGTCTTACCGTTGGTTGCTGAAGGCAATGATTCCATTTGGCTTTGCACTGTTAATGTTGCAAGGAGTTGCCATGATAGTGAGCTGTCTGCAAACCCTCGTTGCCCAAGAGAAAAAACACTGATGGAGATGGAATACTGGGCCATTATCATGTTTGCAGTAGCAGTTGCCTTGCTGCTGATGGGTTTCCCTGTGGCCTTTACGCTGGGTGCAATCGCAGTTGCCTTTGGTGGCTATTTCCTCGACTGGCAAGAATTCCAACTGTTGCCAATGCGGGTCTGGGGGGTGATGACCAACTTCAGCTTGCTGGCGGTTCCACTCTTTGTCTTTATGGGGGTAATCCTGGAACGTTCCGGTTTGGCAGAAGAATTGCTGGAAACGGTAGCACGCTTGTTTGGGCGACTTCGCGGTGGTATGGCAATTGCAATTGTAACAGTGGGTGCAGTATTGGCTGCAACTACGGGGGTGGTAGGTGCGACGGTTGTAGCGATGGGAGTAATTGCGCTACCTGTAATGCTTAAGAACGGTTATGACAAAGGTCTGGCAACCGGCATCATTGCTTCATCTGGTACTTTGGGACAGATTATTCCTCCGAGTATTATTCTGATTCTGCTGGCAGATGTAATGGGGGTAGCTACAGGCGAGTTGTTCGCGGCAGCAGTAGTGCCGGGCTTGTTGTTAGTGTTGATCTTTATCGTTTACGTCCTAATCATCGCATTTCTTCGGCCGGAGCTGGTGCCTGCAGTGGTTGAGACAGATAATTTGCCTGGCTTGGCTGGCAAGGTAATCAAAAGCCTGGTGCCACTTTTGTTGTTGGTTGTTGCCGTACTTGGGTCAATATTCTTTGGCATTGCTTCTCCCACAGAATCGGCGGCGGTCGGCGCATTAGGCACCATGCTGCTGGCGGCCTTGCACCGGCGCATGTCGTTTGTCAATCTACGCGATAGCGCTCGTCAAACATCGCGCCTGACCAGCATGGTGTTCATGGTGTTGATCGGGGCAACTGCTTTTGGTTTGGTTTTCCGCTCTATGGGTGGCGACATAGTCGTTGAAGATGCGATGACAGCGTTGCCGGGTGGTAAATGGAGTTTTATTGCTGCCAGTATGTTACTGATTTTTACATTGGGTTTTTTCCTCGATTTTCTGGAAATTTGTTTTATTGTTGTGCCAATACTGGCACCGATTGCCGAGTTGCTGGGCATCAATATGATGTGGTTCGCGATTCTCATTGCCATGAACTTGCAGACCTCGTTTTTGACCCCGCCCTTTGGCTTCTCACTCTTCTATCTCAAATCGGTTGCACCACCTTCTATACGCATTCAGGATATATATCGTGGCGTCATTCCCTTTATTACCTTGCAGGTGTTGGTATTAGGTTTGATTGTGATATTTCCGGATATTGTTCAGTGGTTACCGGAATTGATGAGGGAGTAACTTTCGATGAATTATGCACATGCGTGAAAGAGTAGGTATTGATGCAGTAAATCCAAGTTTACAATATATTTCCTTGCGGCTTAAATTACAAAGTATCCTTGTGTAATATCCGCAGTTATTGCTATGCCATCCTATAAGCACAACGGAGTACTCACTATGAAGCCAAACCTCCTCACAAAATTTCTACTGACTGCAGCAGTTGCACTTTTACATCTTAACTCTCAGGCTGCCTCAATAGCGCCAGTTGCTGCCGAGAATGGCATGGTGGTTACCGCTCAACACAAGGCGACACTCGTTGGTGTCGATATACTTAAAGCAGGCGGCAATGCAGTAGATGCAGCAGTCGCCGTCGGTTATGCGCTGGCCGTGGTCTATCCTGCAGCAGGCAATCTGGGTGGTGGTGGTTTTATGACGATACAGTTGGCAGATGGTAGCAAGACTTTCCTCGACTTTCGCGAGAAAGCACCACTACTCGCAACCCGGAATATGTATCTCGACAAAGATGGCAATGTTGTCAAAGATCTGAGTACTTATGGTCACCTCGCGGTTGGTGTGCCGGGCACTGTATCAGGAATGGAAATGGCGCTTGCTAAATATGGCACGATGAAGCGTTCAAAACTACTTGCACCAGCAATCAAGTATGCGAGGGAAGGTTTTGTGCTTGAGCAGGGAGACATCGATATGTTGATGACTGCGACAGATGCTTTCAAAAAAGATCCAGCATCAGCAGCGATATTTTTGAATAATGGTAAACCGTTTCAAGTTGGTCAGAAGCTGGTGCAGAAAGATCTCGCTCGAACTTTGACTCATATCAGTGATAAAGGTGCAGACGGCTTTTACAAAGGGACAGTTGGTGCCGCAATTGTTGCGAGTAGCTGGGCAGGTCAGGGCATCATCATGCAGGCTGATCTTGATCAGTATCAGACACGTGAACTTAAGCCAATTGAGTGCAAGTATCGAGGTTACAGTATTGTTTCGGCTCCTCCGCCAAGTTCGGGTGGGGTGATTATTTGCGAGATATTGAACATACTTGAAGGCTATCCGCTGAAGGAGCTCGGCTTTCGTTCGGCGCAGTCTGTGCAGTACCAGATTGAAGCGATGCGCCACGCTTATATAGACCGCAACAGCTATCTTGGCGATCCAGATTTTGTGGATAACCCGCTCGACCGCCTGCTTGATAAAGACTACGCTGATAAAATTCGCGAAGTGATTTCTTCGGACAGAGCAGGTGTTTCTCAAGATATCAAGCCTGGTATTGCACCGCATGAAGGTAGTAACACGACCCACTATTCGATAATCGACATGTGGGGAAATGCTGTCTCCGTGACCTACACGCTAAATGGTTGGTTTGGTGCCAAGGTCACTGCCGCGAAGACTGGTGTATTACTAAACAATGAAATGGATGACTTTACTTCTAAAGTCGGAGTGCCGAACCTGTATGGTCTAGTGCAGGGTGAGGCAAACGTGATTGCACCCGGCAAGCGTCCGCTTAGTTCAATGAGCCCTACCATCGTTAACAAGAACGGCAAGCCATTGATGGTGTTGGGTACGCCAGGAGGTAGCCGCATTATCACCTCGGTGCTTCATACTATTATCAATGTGATAGATTATGGAATGGATATCCAGGAAGCAGTTGATGCACCACGATTCCATCAGCAGTGGTTACCTGATGTGACGTTTGTTGAGCCATATGCACTTAGTCCGGATACATACAATATCTTGGGTGGCTGGGGACAAAAGTTTCGTAGGGCTAGTCCGTCCAACCATCTGGCGGCTATTTTGGTGGGCGCACCGTCGCTAGATGGCGATCCGGTTGGCAAGAACCGTTACTACGGTGCAAACGACCCGCGGCGTAATACCGGTTCGGCATTGGGTTATTAAGTTGTGAGGCAGTTGAATTATTGAACAGCTTTGGCGCCTAACTAATGCGTGTGGGCGAAGTTATTTAGAGGAAAATAACTACTGGGAAAATTGATGCGGCAATCACTAGTACCAGCCATTCCAGATTATGCTGCTTGAGGAAACCAGTAAAATGTAGAATCAGTACAACAATAGCGATTGCGTAAAATATTAGCGAGAACATGAGATTTCCTTATCTTTGTTTTTGTGAGTGACTGAGCACCTTGTTTACAATAACATTGTTCTGGATGCGTATATTTATACAGCCATATTGGATGATTAGACAAGCTTTTTTCTTAATTCTGGAAAAAAGTGCAATGGGCTGCATACAGTTCATTATACATATGGATAAAAAAAGGAGTCACAATTAGGACTCCTTTTTGTAGCCTATGCTTAAAGTTAGTCTTTGACGGCTTCGATCTCAAATACCAGTTTCACATCATCGCCTATGGCTGGCAGGCCATACTTTATACCAAAGTCGGAGCGCTTTATCTGAGTGCTTGCGGCTGCACCGCAAATGTCTTTTTTGTTCATTGGGTGTGTGCCGCAATGGAATGCACTGATATTTAGTGTTACCGGTTTGCTGACGCCCATTATTGTCAGATTCCCGTCTACGCTGGCAGGTGTGTCGCCATTAAAGTTTACAGCAGTAGATTTATAGCTAATGATAGGAAATTCAGCAGAATTAAAAAAATCAGGGCCTTTCAAATGCTTGTCGCGCTTGGCAAACCCAGTGCTAATTGAGTCAGCTTTAATGGAAATATCAACTGAACCGGTTTTAGCTGCGCGATCCAGACCCACTTTGCCGCTGGTGTCATCGAAACGACCTTGCATGGTAGAAAACCCCAGATGACTAATACTAAAATGCGGGTAAGTGTGTGAAGGATCTATTGTGTAACTATCGGCAGCCTGTGCGGATAGTGGAAGTGCGATCGCGATTACGGCGAAAATTGATTTATACATTGTTGTTCCTTTCGTGGGGGAGGGATGAAAGTCAAACGGGTGTTTGAATAAAGCTAATCATATCAACTGCTCATATTGCTGTAAACCGTAAAGAGTTTGAAATTTGTTGTCTCAAACCATTAGTCAGCTTCATATAGTTGTTGAAAATGGTTTGAAAGATAATTATGGAGATGTCCTCAAAATCAGAACGGCACATCGCCAGCAGAGCGCCATGTAAGGAAAATCGAAACACCTGCAAGGGTCCAGGTAAGCAATAAGAGTTGTAATGATTTTATTAGGATGGATGAGTTGTGCAAAGGAAGCTGTTGAGCCGATAGCGGAATCGCTGCCAGAATAATTAATGTGTACCAAGGGAGCTCAGAGCTAAGGACAGCCACGCAGCCAATCAATCCTGTGATTAGAGCGACAGTAAAAGTTAAGACACGTCCGCTTGAAGGTGGTTTTTTTGCAAACTGTTGGATTAACAGGTGTGCTGCAGCTGCTGATCCGATTGCTAATCCTAATTGGCCAAGCAGGGCAGATGCGCCAACAAGTGCAGCGCCACCTGTGCCGAAGCCGAGTGCTGTCGCAGCGCAGGCAGCACGTGGAGATTCATAGTTATTCAGCTTGTCCATGAACCATACAAGAATTGCGACATAAGTAAAGCAAGCGACCCCCCATTGCAAGGCCACAAGAAATTCCTGTTGTTGGAGTATGCGGTAGCTTACCCAAATTACAGCTATGCCAGCGATCACAGCAAGTAGTGATTTTATCCAGCGTGATTGTATTAGTCCTAAAGGTATGGCGGCAAATGAGCCAATTAGTCCACAAAGCACAAGCTTGCGCATGGATGTTAGCGGTTCGAAATTAAAATCACTAGCCAGATAGATGGTAGTGGCAAATCCAGCAATGATGGCTAAACCGCTTAACCTGAAGCGAGAAAATAATGAAGTGACAGCAAGTGCAACCAGGAAAGGTGCCAGGCCAGCTTGTACAGCAGGGTGATTGAGTAGATCATGCATCTCATACTCCTTCGGGTATTTTGTTTTGTGATGAGTCTATCACTACTGCAGTTTTGAATTAGATTTGGCAGTGCGGCTAAATCAGGTGTAATGCTAGGATTATATTAGTTGTATTGGAAATGCAGGAGACACATCCACTATTGGATGAATGTATTGCGCTCTTTGGATTGATGATTAGGTAAGTTGTAGTTGGCCGGATTACTCGTCGTCAAAATCGTAGCGTGTTCGAGGCAGATTGCCGTCATATACCAAGTTTTTACGGCGCAGTAGTTGAATGTCGCGAATAAATTCATAGCGGTCTATCACAGCTTCACTCATAACCTTCTCCTGATCCAGGAGTGATGCGCGATAGTGTATGCCACTAACAGCATAGTATTGGTTGCGGGTAGGCATATCTTCAATGTTGTAAGGCAGGCTAACGAAGCCGTCCACATAGAGCCCAACTGAATCCCGGAATGAGCTTGGTCCAAGTATCGGCAGCACTATATAAGGCCCCGGACCCAAACCCCAATATCCGAGTGTTTGACCGAAATCCTCGCTATGTTTTTCAAGTCTGTCTGTTACGTTGAACAAGCCGAGAACGCCAAAGGTGGAATTAATCATTACGCGCGCCCCATCTGAGGCAGCCTGGTTGAATTTTAATTGTAGTAAGTCATTTATGGTGACTAGCACATCATCCAAATTAGAAACGAAATTACCTACCATGTTTTGGCCAATTTGAGGCATAACTTTCTTGTAACCCTTGGCTACTGGCTTAATTACCGTTCTGTCTATTGCGTCATTGAATTGATAAATTCCACGGTTTAGGGGTTCGAAGGGGTCAGCTGGATTCTGCGCATTGGCACATCCGAATAGCAGAAAAACCACAGGTAGCAAAGCTATGACTAGTAAAGGAGAGTGAGTATTGTTCATGGAGTTAGTAAATTTTCAGGTGCAGCATTAAGGATTATAGTCAGAATGACAGCTTGAGAGAAGTAGCTAAATTATTTGAAAATGTTTTGTAAATTTATAGCTAAGACTTGGGATGCGTTATGGTACCGCTGCGGAATCTGAATATTCCTTCTTTACGGTCACTGAAATAATGTTGCAGTGAGTAACGTATCGGGCGGAAAGCCAGAGTATCCCATGGGATTTCATGTTCTGAAAATAGCTGTACCTCCAAGCTTTCCAAGCCCGGAGAAAAATCCAGGTTTAGTAGTGTTGCTCTAAACATTAGATGAACCTGATTAATATAAGGCAAGCTATACATGCTATACAGTTCGCCTATATCTATCTGTGCATTGGCTTCTTCCAAAGTTTCGCGTGCTGCGGCTTCGGCGGTGGTTTCACCATTTTCCATAAAACCGGCAGGCAGGGTCCACAGTCCATGGCGAGGTTCGATCGCACGGCGACAAAGTAGTATTTTATCTTGCCACTCCGGGATGGCACCTACAATCAGCTTTGGATTTTGGTAATGTATCTCCCCGCAGGATGTGCATACGTGACGGGCGCGATTATCATCCGGAGGAATTAATAAATCGACAGTGCTTCCACATAGGCTACAAAATTTCATGTCTAGGGCCATTTGCAAGCTTGCTAGTTCAACATGGTTTAATTAAGTTGCTCACGGAACATATTTACAGGTGTCTCAGGTTTTTCTGGAAAGTTCATGTCCAGGATGCGTTGACTATCATTGCTCAACTCATCCATTCCCATTGCCTTATAACTTTTAACTAGTACTTGCAGTGCACTGCGTGTTGAAGCGGAATTAGGGTACAACGTCAACACTTCTTTGGCGCGATTGACTGCTGCAATATATGCTCCTCGCCGTTGGTAATATTCGGCTACATGAATCTCATATCTTGCCAATGCATTAATTAAATATTGCATACGAAACTTTGCATCTACGGCATATTTGCTATCGGGAAAGCGGGTAACTAAATCTTTGAAAGCTACGAACGCATCTTGCGCTGCCTTGGGATCCCTTTCGGTAGGATCACCTTGCAAGCCAAGCAGGCCAGATTCGTTATGGAAATCCACTAAGCCTTTCAGATAGTAGGCATAGTCTACATTCTTGTTGTTAGGGTACTGCTTTATGAAACGATTGGCTGCAGCGATAGCAGATTCAGGTTCGTTTTGTTTGTAAAATGCATATGCGATTTCGAGTTGTCCCTGCTGCGCATAGCGTCCATAGGGATAGCGCGATTGCATGGATTCAAATTTCTTGATAGCCGACTCATAGTTTTTATCATTTAGAGATTTTTTGGCATCGCTATACATTTCTTCAGCAGAGGCTATTTTTTTCTCATTATCCGCATTCAGCTGCGGCTGAGAACTACAAGCGGTTAACGTAAATAACAGGAATGCGGCTACAATGAAGTGCATGATAATCCCAGAAAAAAAGTCGAGTAATTATAACAAAGGCGGGCAATCCACTACGGGACAAATTGCGAGTGGCATTGGTGCTAGCGCAATATCCTGCTTGGACAGTGTGCTGCAACTGTCAATTCCTGATGATTGTGCAGGATTGCGTCTTGATCAGGCACTCGTAAAACTGCTGCCAGCATATTCACGAAGTCGTTTGCAGGAGTGGATCACCAGCCAGCTGGTAAGAGTTGATGGTGAGTATGCTTCGACCAGGCAAAAAGTCTGGGGAGGCGAGAGCCTTGAAGTGTTGCCGCAGATACATCCAACTGACCAGCCGTATCTCCCTGAAGATATTGCACTTGATATCGTTTACGAAGACGACACCTTATTGATAATCAACAAGCCTGTTGGAATGGTGGTGCATCCAGGGAGTGGTAACTGGGATGGCACCATGCTTAATGCGCTACTGCATCATGATTCACAGCTTGAGTTAGTGCCTCGTGCGGGCATCGTGCACCGACTCGATAAAGATACTAGCGGCTTGCTTGTCGTGGCAAAAACGCTTGCTGCGCAAACGCATTTGGTGCGTCAATTGCAGGCACGCAGTGTGAAACGAGATTATCTGGCGCTGGTATACGGTGCGATTCATCATTGTGGTGTGGTAAATGAGCCGATCGGGCGTCATTCGACCAACCGCATAAAAATGGCAGTGACCGCAAGTGGTAAACCTGCGATTACACACTTTCAAGTCGAAGAGAAATTGCCGAGTTGTACATTGCTGCGTTGCAGTTTGGAAACCGGACGGACTCATCAAATACGCGTGCATTTTGCGCACTTGAAGCATCCTCTGGTTGGTGACAGTGTGTATCTAAAAGGCCCGCAAAAATGTGTGCCGGAACTGCGCGAACTGTTGAGATCCTTTCCACGTCAGGCATTGCATGCGATGTGCCTTGCATTGCGGCACCCAGTTACTGGCGAAGAAATGGAATGGCAGATACCAATGCCACAAGATATGCAGCAACTGTTAATTAAAATAAAAGTGATTGCGAATGAGTCAGCTTGAACATTACATCATTCCTGACTGGCTAGCACCAAGTAACGTCAAAACACTGCAAACCACTCGTTTGGGTGGTAGCAGTGTTGCACCATATGAAAGCCTCAATCTTGGCAGCCATGTTGGTGACTCACCTTTGGCTGTAACGCGTAACCGTATGTTGCTTAACACCTTGTTACCTACAGAGCCAGTGTGGCTGGAGCAAACCCATGGGACAGTGGTGGCGAACGCAGATCAGGCGAGTTGCCGTCCGCTAGCCGATGCCTGTATTGCGCGACATGCAGCGTCTGTATGCGTGGTGATGACCGCCGACTGTCTGCCAGTTTTACTTTGCGATACACAAGGTAGTGTGGTTGCCGCGGTGCATGCCGGGTGGAAAGGCATGGCTGAGGGCATACTTGAGGAAACCGTGCAGGCGATGGATATTGCACCTCAAAATCTTATGGCATGGTTTGGGCCAGCCATTAGTCAGGAAGCATTTGAAGTCGGAGACGATGTTCGCAACATATTTCTTCGGACTGATTCAAAAGCTGCACATGCATTTATTCCCGGCGGTTCTGGGAAATGGTTTGCGGACTTGTATCTGTTGGCACGTATGCGTCTTAACGTACTTGGTGTGAATCAAATATCTGGTGGTGATTGCTGCACATATCAGGGCAGCAACCATTTTTTTTCCTATCGCCGTGATGGCGTGACGGGACGCATGGGAACATTTATCTGGATCGAATAGCTGTGAGTGCGGCCAGGATGGGTATTGCCATGGATGTTTAGGTGAATCAGCAACAAGCTAATCCGGTATAATCCGCGCCCCTTGTTCCCAATTGGTTCCCATGTCTGTTTTGTTGTGGATCATCCTTGCCAGCCTTGTCGGCGGCGTGTTGAGTGTGTTGAGCGCGGCACTGTTTGCGTTGAATGCTCACCCCCATTGGGTGAATTCGCTCGTTAGTTATGCGATAGGTGCATTGTTGGGCGCAGTTTTCCTGGACATTTTGCCCGAAGCAATAGAGATGGGTAGTAGCGCGGCAGCGGTCAGCGGCACCGTGCTGTTTGGCATTATGCTGTTCTTTACCTTAGAGAAGTTATTGCTTTGGCGGCACTGTCACCATGACCATTGTGAGGCTCACGAGGCGCCAGATCACGACTCAAATAGTCGAAGCGGGACGTTGATAGTTATTGGAGATACTTTCCATAATTTTGTAGACGGCATCATCATTGCAGCTGCTTTTTTGACTGATGTGAATTTAGGTATCGTAACTGCATTGGCTATCATCGCGCACGAAATTCCCCAGGAAGTTGGTGATTTCATGATTTTGCTGCATTCGGGTTACAGCAAGGCAAAAGCGTTAACACTTAATTTATTATCCAGTTTGGCTACGTTAGTTGGTGGCGTGCTGACATACTTTGCTTTGCAGTCATTACAAAGTTACGTTCCCACATTGTTGGCATTGGCAGCCGCCAGCATGATTTATGTTGCTGTCGCAGATTTGATTCCTGGCTTGCATAAGCGTACTGAATTAAGCGATACCCTGGAGCAAGTTGTATTGATTGCATTGGGTGTCTCTTCGATACTCCTGATTAACTTGCTAGTAACCGAATGAGTAATATTTCTCCGCAAAAAATCGGCTTTGTTTCGCTGGGTTGTCCTAAGGCGACCGTGGATTCTGAGCATATCCTTACTCAACTACGTGCAGAAGGTTACCTGATCTCCAATAGCTATCAGGACGCGGATATGGTGGTGGTAAATACCTGCGGCTTTATAGATAGTGCAGTAGAAGAGTCGTTGGATGCTATAGGAGAAGCGTTGGCGGAAAACGGCAAAGTGATTGTCACGGGTTGTTTGGGAGCAAAAGGTGATGTGGTGAAACAAGCACACCCTAAAGTGCTTGCTGTCACTGGTCCGCATGCAACAGAAGAGGTGATGGCTGCAGTGCATCAATATTTGCCCAAACCGCATGATCCTTATGCAGATTTGGTGCCGGCACAGGGTATTCGCCTCACGCCAAAACATTTCGCCTATGTAAAGATTTCCGAGGGCTGCAATCATCGTTGCACATTCTGCATCATTCCAAGCATGCGGGGTAATCTGGTCAGTCGTCCGGTTGGTGAAGTGTTGCAGGAAGCGCAAAACCTTGTCAACGCAGGAGTGAAGGAATTACTGGTGATCTCGCAGGATACAAGTGCATATGGCGTTGATATGAAATATCGTACTGGATTTTGGGGCGGCAAGCCGTTAAAGACTCGTATGACTGAGTTGGTATCGGCGATGAGTGAGTTGGGCGCATGGATTCGCTTACATTACGTGTACCCATATCCGCATGTGGACGAGCTAATACCCTTGATGGCACAAGGGAAAATCCTGCCTTATTTAGATATTCCATTTCAACATTCCAACCAACGTATCCTTAAGTTGATGAAGCGCCCGGCGAGTAGTGAGAATGTGTTGACGCGCATCAAAAAATGGCGTGAAATTTGTCCAGAACTTACCCTGCGGAGCACCTTTATCGTCGGCTTTCCCAGTGAGACCGAAGAGGAATTTGAAGAGCTTCTCGATTTTCTGAGAGAGGCACAGCTCGATCGTGTTGGTGCATTTGCTTACTCACCGGTTGACGGTGCGGTGGCCAATGCCTTACCCGGTCACGTTCCGCCAGAAGTGCAACAGGATAGACTCAAAAGATTGATGCTGTTGCAAGAGCAGATTAGCGAGGCTCGACTTAAGGGAAAAATCGGCAAAACATTTACTGTGCTTGTAGACGAGGTGGATGAAGATGGTGCAGTTGCGCGCAGTTCGGCTGATGCCCCAGAGATAGACGGCGTGGTATTCATCGATGGCGGGAATGTGTTAAGTGTTGGCGACTTTGTTGAGGTGCGCATCACTGATTCTGACACACATGATCTGTGGGCAACGATAGCCTGACTTAGCTTGCTAGATCGACGAAACACCGATATTCTGACCAAGTGCTAATTCGTGTAGTGGAGGTGTGTCATGGTCAGCAAATCAGATTCATCCGAAGTTGAAAAAGTATCCTGCGATATTTGCCTTAAAGAGATTCCGTTATCAGAGTCGGTGATCCCTGAGGCGGTAGACTACGTGGCTCATTTTTGCGGTCTTGAGTGTTATGCTAAATGGAAGCAAGAAAGTAAACGTTCAGGGCAGCAGAAAGACAAGCCGAGCAAGTAATTTCTTGCCAGCGTTCCTGTCGCCCTAAAGCCTATGCAGAGTTAATCAGTTTGTGGGTTGAATGTCGGAATCTTTGCCATCATTATTGTCTGGTGTTTTTTCCATGCGCTCCCTGACTTTTTTGTGCATTTCTGCGCGTTCTTCATCAGTTAGATTTTTCCCAACATGCTCACGCATTCCTTTGCGACGTTCCGAACTCTCCTTGGCAGCTTTTTTGCTGCGCTCTTTAAGTACCTCGTCGCGAAGTATGGCGCGCTCTTCAGGAGACAGATTTTTGAGATGATCACGCATTGCCTTTCGCATCGCAGCACGTTTTTCAGGTGAGCTTCTCTGGAATTTTTCACGGTTTTTCTTACGTATTTCATCGCGATCTTCATCGCTCATATTTTGCATATCCATTTTCATGGTTTTACTATCTTTTCCTATATTTTCATCGGCTAGTGCATTCATATTGAACAATGTAACAACACTGGCTGCAATCAGGGATTTCAATATAATGTTCATGTTTTCTCCTATTAATATGGTCAATCAGAAAAGCTGCTAATGGATACGGAAGGACTATACCCCTCAAAAAAATAAGGATTATATTAGCAGGTTGTCGATGTCATGGCTGGATATTGTAGTTTTTTGTTGAGTTTGAGCTTTGATTGTGTCGCGTAAGAAAACCACAGCATCTTTCTCTACTCTGGTGCGCTTCATCGGTGGCAAGCTTTGCCACACTCTTTTACCATAAGGTTTGTTGATCAATCTCGGGTCGCAAATCATCAACACACCTTTGTCGCTTTCGTCACGGATGAGTCGGCCAGCTCCTTGCTTGAGCGTAATGATAGCGCGAGGCAGCTGATACTCCATAAAGGCATTGCGCCCCTGTTTGTTGAGTTCTGCAATGCGCGCTGCCAGCACTGGGTCATCAGGTGGGGCAAATGGCAGCTTGTCTATTATTACCAGCGAAAGAGCCTCGCCGCGAACATCTACGCCTTCCCAGAAGGATTGACTGCCCAGTAATACTGCGTTGCCGAGAGAACGGAAGCGCGTTAGCAATTCGCTACGTGAACCATCACCTTGTAGTAGTAAAGGATAAATCCAACCGCGTCGATCAAATTCAGCTTGCAGAATGTCATAGGCGCGTTGCATTGCGCGCAGGCTTGTGAAAAGAAGGAAGGCGCGTCCCTGGCTAGCTTCGATCAATGGTAGTGCGGCTTGTACCACTGCCTCGGTGTAGCCTTCGCTGTTTGGCTCCGGGAGATTCTGAGGGACATACAGCAAGGCCTGTTGGCTATAATCGAATGGACTATCCCAGCATGCAGTCTGTGCTTTGAGCAGCCCCATCTCGTTCTGGTAGTGGGAAAAATTCCGTTTTACGGCCAGTGTTGCAGAAGTGAATATCCATGCTCGTGCACTATCACTGATTTGCTTCTCGAAAATATCGGCAATGGATAGCGGAGTAGTGTTCAATTGTAGTGAATGGTGGAAAATTTCCAGCCATCTGACTTGATCAGGATCGGGGGTAGCATTTTCCTGCCATTTCTTCATTTGCCGCACCAATGCATTTGCCCTTTGCCAACAGTTTTCTAATCCTTCGCTACGTTCCGCTTGGTTCTCCAGTAAATCGCAGAAATGTGCGAGTGCTTCGGTCAAGGTTTTCAGTGCCGGTGCGAATTCCTTGAAATTGTCAGTGGCGACTGCAGGCATTCGGCCTTCCTTTTTGAATACCAATCGCAAGTCGCGAGCTGCTTTGTCCACTTCGTCGCAAGCTTTTGGTAGCGGTACAAAATCCTTTGCTGATGCTGCTGATTCAATACGCGTGTCACGTGCAAGATCGAGTAACAGCGTAGTAGATAAGGTTTCGCCAAAAAACAAGCTGGCTGTTTCGGGTAACTGATGCGCTTCGTCAAAAATCACAGTATTACAGGCTGGCAATAGTTCAGCCACTCCCTCGTCGCGAAGCATTACATCAGCAAAGAACAGATGGTGGTTCACCACGACAATATCAGCCTTCATCGCATCGGCTCGCGCTTTAAGTACAAAGCATTCCTTGTGGTTTGGACATTCCTGGCCTAGACAATTGTCTCGTGTCGATGTTACGTGCATCCAGATCGGTGCATTTTCCGGCACGTCTGCTAAACCACCTTTGTCGCCAGAATCACTCACTTTGGCATAGTTCTTTATTTTGCCTAGATGACGCACATCTTCGCGTGTTTTAAATAAACCTTCTGAGTGTGCCCGCTCCAGGTGATAGTGGCATACATAGTTTGCGCGTCCCTTGAGGAGTGCTACCGATAAAGGTGCCTTGACGGCATCACGTACCATCGGCAGGTCTTTCTGGAACAATTGGTCTTGTAAATTCTTTGTACCAGTGGAAATGATCACTTTGCCACCATTGATCAGTGCAGGAACAAGATAAGCAAAAGTTTTGCCCGTGCCAGTTCCTGCCTCGACGATCAGGATTTCGTTGTTGCGTATCGCCTCAGTCACTTTCATAGCCATCTCGCGTTGTTGTGTGCGGGGCCGAAACGACGAGACTGCTGTGGCTAGTGGACTAGATTCAGAAAAAAAAAGTTCGACTTCGTTAGACACAATAGGAATAGGGGATATATTTTGGTTTGGGATGTAGTTCTTTAAAGCAGTCAAGGTTATAGTGCAGGCAAGATTTTACGCGAGTGCGGGGAAATGGATGTGTGTTTTTGATTTTATCCCGCTATTCATAAAGGTTTCAAGATATGCAAATTAAACTAAATCAGTCGCAGATTGAAGGTATTGCCGCTCCTGCCCGCTCAAACCTAGATAGCTTTACTCTGCTTTTTGTCTGCCTGATATCCATCATACTCGTAAGCTATCCTGTATTTGATTTCGATATGTACTGGCATCTTGCCAACGGTAGAGAGATGTTTAATACGGGCCGGATCGTTTTGCAGGAAGCATTTTCTTACACGCATTTTGGCGAAAAATTTGCCAATCATGAGTGGTTGGGGCAGGTCGTGTTTTATATTCTCTGGGATAATTTTGGCCCTAATGGTTTGATGGGGCTGAAGTTGCTGCTCGTCATGTTCTTGGTTGGTTTGCTATATCGAACATTACGCAATGCAAATACCCCACTTGGCATCTCGGCACTATTATGTGTTCTGGCAATACTTGCAGGACTTAACCGCTATCACGAGCGACCAGAATTGTTCTCTCTTTTTAATATGGCCTTGTTGGGCTTTATTTTATATGGGTATAGATCAAATCAATTGTCTCGCAAACTACTCTGGTTGTTGCCCGTAATCATGGTGCTGTGGGACTGGCTACACGGTGCAGTTTATGGGCTGACTTTCATCATGATCTTTGTCGGTTGCGAAAATGCCAAACAGCTATTCCCGAACTTGCGTCAACATGTATTGCTTTCACCGCATGATCTGCAATATCTGAACAAGTGTTTTGCTGTCACTATATTGGCCATGCTGATAAACCCGCTGGGCATAAGTTCATACGGAATTTTTGTTGGCTATGTGGTAGGTGAAGCCAATATGAGCCAAGTCATCTCAGAGTTCACGCCAGTTACATGGGGTGAGTTTAAGGTGTTCATAATGATGTTGGCTTGGGCGATTTTATTGTTATGGCATAACTGGCGGCGTATAGATATAACCCAATTGTCATTAATAGTGATATTCGGCGCATTTGCACTAAGATTTAATCGTGTAACCAGTATTGCTGCTATCGTGCTGGTACCTGTGATTGCAAGTCTGCTGGTCGGCAGTATGGAAAATTCCAAAGGCAAATGGATGTCCAAAGTGAAGAGCATGTCACTGTTTACGATTGGCATACTGATCATGACCTATGGTTATCAGATCAAATTTGGAGATCGCGAGCCTGAAGCGGATAGCGACAAGTACCACTACCTGAAAATGTATGATGAGGAATTTGGTTATGGGCTGAATGATAGTTTTTACCCTATTGGCGCGGTAAATTTCATCAAGGGCAATAATCTCACGGGAAATTTCTATAACTCCGGCAACCTTGGTGGATATCTTTCTTATTTCATCACGCCAGAACGCAAGATATTCCAGTACAACATGGGAAGGGTATTTGGTGACCCTTTCTATTATGTTACCCATCCCGAGGAGTTTTCCGAACTAAATGTTCAATATGCAATCATTGATACTGAGAGCGAAATGAGTGCTTTGTTCCCAAAGCAGGATTGGGCTGCGGTATATCGTGACGAAGCATCGGTGTTGGTTGTTAGACGAATTCCGCAGAACCAAGCTTTGATTGACAAATTCGAGATCAGGTATTTTGATCCCGGATTGTCTGAAGGGGCTATGGTAAGTCGCTTTGAAGCATCGGAAAATTTTCCAAGATACGTAGAGGAAATGGGTGAAAATTTGGCTTATCGTGAAGACGCACGCATAGCTGCTGTTTGGTTTGAGATACTAGGTTCGCACCCAAATCTAAGTAAGCTGCCTTATATTCGCAAGCTAATAAGTTCGGTACTTAAGTATAACCATGTGGTCAAGCTGCAGGAAATGGTTGACCACAGTTAACAATATTTGCTTCAACTTAACCAATGTTCAGGCTTGCGTTGCATGAAATTAGGTAATTTAAAATGAAATTGATTTGGTAATGTGCAATGGTTGTGCACGTTACTATTCAATATCCGTGCGATAAATTGTTAACTTAATCATGATTCACAGTGAGGCGGCAGTTGAAAATTTGGGTTGATGCGGATGCGTGTCCTAAAGTAATCAAGGAAATCTTGTTTCGTGCTGCGGAGCGGCGGCAGGTTCAATTGATGCTGGTTGCTAACAAGCTTTTGCGCTGTCCACCTTCAAAGGTAATCCGAGCTATGCAGGTGCCAGCAGGCTTTGATGTGGCAGATAAAAGAATAACTGAGTTGGTTGAGCACGGTGACCTGGTGATTACTGCCGATATTCCGCTGGCAGCTGATGTAATTTCAAGGGATTGTTTTGCCTTGAATCCTCGTGGGGAATTATATACAAAGGATACGATTCAAGAGCGGTTGACTATGAGAAATTTTATGGATAGTTTGCGCAGCAGCGGGGTTGAGACAGGCGGCCCTTCGACCTTTTGTCAAAGCGACCGTCAAGCATTTGCGAATCAACTGGATAAGTTTTTGGCGAAACATGCTGGCTAAGTTGTACTTACAGGGCGAATGTTAGCTTGAAGGAAATAATCGCGGTTGTCAGTGGTCTTGGCTTCCCCAGCTAAATGCGAGAAAATAACTCTCAAAGAAAAAGCATTATTTAGTCAATTCGAGTTTGATGCTCCGCCTGCATGCAGTATTTCCAAGACACTAAAGAGAGAGTAACCAAGGTTCGAGCCGATATGAATGAAAGATTATTGAGAATACTGGGTGGTGAGAAAAAATACTATCCGCAAACACTGGAGAGTAAATTTCCGCGGATTTTTGAAAAAGTAATGTTGCTGTGGGATATGCCTGAGATGAGTGATTATTTTGCAGAATTGATGGTCCCTGCTCGACAAAACCGTACAGGTTTTCCCCCGGAAGTGGCAGCAGAAATCATGCGATTGAGTTTGGTGCACTTCAGTACTCACGCACCTGACAAGCAGCAAGATGTTTGGGAGGTGTCCACTGATAAATTTGCCAGTTTTAAGCCAACGGTGCATATTGATGACGTGGGTGCGTGGAAACCACTACCTGTAGCGTCTGTCAGGGCAATAGAAGGTATTGGTGTCCCTTGTAATGCAAGGGGTTTTCTCCAGGCTGCTGCAACAGGTGATCGTCGTGCTGTCTCATTGTTCCTGGAGGCTGGAGTCAACCCGGAGCTTGCGAATGAGCGTGGTTGGACACCGATAATGCTTGCTGTTTTCAATGGACACGAAGAAGTAATAAAGCTGCTGATCAAGTATAAAGCGAATGTGCATGCACGAGATTTGCATGAGAATACTCCTTTGCATTGGTGTGCTGATGCTGGTCAAATGGAATGCGCAATATTGCTTATCGAAAATTCTGCTGAGATAGATGCTCGTAATAAATCAAGCTTGACACCCCTGCTTATGGCGGTTTCCGGCCGTCATTTGGGTGTAGTGTTGCTATTGCTCGATAGTGGTGCCAATTACGATGCTGTTACAGGTGATGGTTCGACAGCCCTGCACAAGGCTGCATCTATGGGGTATACCGAAATTGTTAGGGCATTATTGTTTCAGAAAGCTGATGCGAGTATAAAGAATGATGCAGGAGATACGGCATACACGCTGGCAGAGAAGAAGAATCAGCAGGCAGTAATGAAGATATTGATGCCAGGCATTAAAAGGCCAGTAGCCTAGATAAATATTTGGGCTAACTTTACCGACTTGAATAAGTGAAGGAGATCAAAAATGTTCCGTTTCCCATGCCATGGTTTTATTGTCCTGCTGCTTAGCGCATTATTGCTTTCGGCTTGCGCTTCTACGCAGCTTACTTCTGTCTGGAAAGACTCGTCACATGTAGGACATCCTGTGAAGGTAATGGTGATCGGGGTTGCCAAAAATCCACTCAATCGAAGATTGTTTGAGGATGAATTTGTACTGCAACTTAAATCGCATGGTGCTGATGCGATTGCCAGCTATACCGTCCTTACCGACAAATTACAGGATAACCAAGAAGCGATTGAGATCAAAGTGAAGGAGTTGGGTGCTGACTCTGTGCTTATTACCAGGCTGGTGAGTAGAAGAACCGTGCAATCTTATGTGCCGGGAATTGCCCATTATCCACCCCCTTATTATGGTACTTGGCCGGACTATTACGGATATGGTTACCGTTATTTATACTCTCCAGGTTATATCGCTACAGATGAATATGCTGTGATAGAAACCAATCTGTATGAAACCGTGACTGATAAATTGATTTGGGCGGCTTCATCTGAAACCTTAATGACTGAATCGAACCAGAGCACAATCAAGTCCTACATAAATATCATGGTGAACTCCATGATCGAGCACGACATATTGGGAAAATAATTCCTTTCTAAGGAAACCGGTTCCAGCGCTACAACGTCATGCTTTCATGATATGCCAAATGATTACACTTATTTCGCGGTTGCGAAACAAGTGGGAGTGTTGCTTTCTGGTTGTTTTTGATTGTTTGCTTAGCGGGTAACTGATTATTCTGGCATTTAAACCCACTTGTATAGTGTCAACAAGGAATTCTCACAAGGTGGTGGCATTGTTCAACCAGCGTTTTTACGCAGAATCTGAGACCAAGATTCGTCAGAAATTACACGATTAGCGGCCGATAAGGTATTTGCCGTTGACGACTGCAATTTCTATATTATGTCGGCAAATAAGAGGCTTCATCTGTATGGAACGCTATTGGGCCGTCAAAAAAAATTACTATGGCAAAAACTAAGACTATTTATTCCTGTAATGAGTGCGGTGGGCAGACACTGAAGTGGCAAGGGCAGTGTCCATATTGTATGGAGTGGAATGCCTTAGTTGAATCAGTAGCTGAACCGGTTGCCAAAGGTAACAATCGTTTTAACGCACTAGCAGCGAGTGGCAAGGTGCAAATACTTGCAGATGTAGAGGCAGCTGAAGTTGCGCGCACACCAACTGGTATTTCCGAGTTTGATCGTGTTCTCGGTGGCGGCTTGGTGCAAGGTGCCGTGATACTGATTGGCGGTGATCCGGGTATCGGTAAATCCACGCTGCTGTTACAAGTGCTGGCTCATCTGTCCAATCAGCAAAATTCCTTGTACGTTAGTGGCGAAGAGTCAACGCAACAGATTGCACTTCGTGCCAAGCGATTATCCTTGGATGCTCGCGGTCTGCGACTGTTGCCGGAAATCCAGTTGGAGAGGATACAGGCTGCTATTGTTCAAAATAAGCCTGATATTGTGGTGATCGACTCTATCCAGACAGTGTATTCCGAACAACTTACTTCCGCACCGGGCTCGGTTGCGCAAGTGCGGGAATGCGCAGCGCAACTTACGCGTATAGCCAAGGCTAACGATATCACCATGATTCTGGTCGGACATGTTACCAAGGAAGGTGCTCTGGCAGGACCGCGCGTTCTGGAGCATATTGTCGATACAGTACTGTATTTTGAGGGAGATACTCATTCCAGCTTTCGTTTAATCCGTGCTTTCAAGAACCGCTTCGGCGCAGTCAATGAGCTTGGCGTATTTGCTATGACTGAAAAAGGCTTGCGTGAGGTGAGCAATCCGTCCGCACTATTCCTGTCGCAACATGGTGAACATGTTGCTGGTTCTTGCGTAATGGTGACACAGGAGGGCACGCGTCCTCTGCTGGTTGAAATTCAAGCGCTACTTGACGAGTCACACTCGCCCAACGTACGAAGACTTTCATTGGGGCTGGAACAGAATCGATTGGCAATGCTACTGGCGGTGTTGCACCGCCATGCGGGCATTGCATGCTTTGATCAAGATGTATTTATTAACGCAGTAGGTGGAGTGAAAATTACTGAGCCGGGAGCTGATCTCGCAGTGATTCTTGCAATGGTATCCAGCTTGCTGAATAAACCGTTGCCGGAAAAACTTGTGGTATTCGGTGAGGTTGGTTTGGCTGGTGAAGTGCGTCCGGTACAGCGCGGTCAGGAGCGATTACGGGAAGCCGCTAAACTAGGATTTACTCAAGCGATCATTCCAAAGGCCAATGCGCCTAAACAGAAAATATCAGGCATTGAGATTATTTCAGTGGAACGGGTAGAGCAGGCAGTCATGCGGTTACGCTAGTTGCTTCTATAACTCATCCAAAATAATTAATGCATCGAACAAAATTTAAAATCAAGCAAATCATTGATTTTCGGTTGCTCTGCTACCCCCGAAAATTGCATGCAATTTGGCATGCTGACACGGCTTAGTGGGGCATGCAGTCTAAATGTTGTGCTGTTGATTACATCGCGTTAAAGTGCAGCAAAAGAGAGCACAATAAATCTGGAGAGTATCGAACATGACGTTAATAATACTGGCAGCATTAGTGATATGTATCCTGCTCGCATTCTCCCGGGCCTCCATTGCCAGTTGGGTGCTGGCGGTGATTGTAATTACTGCACTGGTTGCGATTCAGGCCAGCTTCTCTGATGCCGTGCTTCAAGGAATAGGTCTTTGCTTGTTAGCTTTTATCATGTTGTTTGGCATTCCCTATCTCCGTCGCCACATAGTGAGTGGGATAATACTCAATATTTTCCGAAAGATACTTCCGCAGATTTCAAATACCGAGCAAGAAGCGATTGATGCCGGTACCGTTTGGTGGGACGGCGAGTTATTCAGTGGTGACCCGAATTGGAAAAAGCTGCTAGCTTTCCCTAAGCCGTCACTGAGTATTGAAGAGCAAGCCTTCCTTGATAACGAGGTCGAGCAGCTATGCGCAATGCTGGATGATTGGGATATAACTCACCAGCGAGCTGACCTGTCCCCAGAAGTTTGGCAGTTCATCAAGGAAAAGGGTTTTTTCGGGATGATCATCCCTCGAGTTTATGGCGGACTGGAATTTTCTGCACAGGCACACTCTGCAGTGGTGAGTAAAGTGGCTTCCCGGAGTGGTACGGCTGCAGTGACGGTGATGGTGCCCAATTCGTTGGGCCCTGCAGAACTGTTATTGAACTACGGTACGGAAGACCAAAAAGAACAATATTTGCATCGTCTCGCAAAAGGTCTGGAGGTGCCTTGTTTTGCATTGACCGGTCCGTTCGCTGGTTCGGATGCCGGAGCTATCCCCGATTACGGCGTGGTGGGTTATGCTGATTTCGGCGGGCGAGAGAATGTACTGGGAATACACCTGACCTGGGAGAAACGCTATATTACTTTGGCTCCGGCGGCCACGCTGCTCGGTTTGGCATTCAAATTGTTTGATCCTGAGCGGCTACTTGGTGGTGAAACCAAACGCGGCATTACGCTGGCGTTAATACCCACCGACACACCGGGCGTAGAAATTGGTCGTCGACATTTTCCACTGAACTCAGCTTTTCTGAACGGCCCAACTCAAGGTAATGAGGTGTTTATCCCAATGAGTTACATTATTGGTGGCACCACGCGTGTGGGACAGGGGTGGCGCATGCTGATGGAGTGCTTGGCAGCCGGAAGATCAATCTCCTTGCCAGCCAGTAGCATCGGAGCGATGAAATTGGCAGCTCGCACTAGTGGTGCATACAGCCGGGTCCGCAAACAATTTAATCTGCCGATTGGGAAATTTGAAGGTGTTGAAGAGCCGCTTGCGCGTATCGGTGCACACACATATATGGTTGATGCGGCGCGCCAATTCACTGCGTTGGCAGTGGATCTTGGTGAGAAGCCGTCAGTGGTTTCCGCCATCATTAAATATCATGCGACTGAACGTGGACGTACCGTAATAAATGATGCGATGGATGTGCATGGGGGCAAAGGGATTTGTCTCGGCCCAGACAATTATTTAGGAAGATTCTATCAGCAAACACCTATCGGAATTACCGTTGAAGGTGCAAACATCCTGACTCGTACACTGATGATTTTTGGCCAAGGTGCAATTCGTTCACATCCTTACGTGTTGAAAGAAATTTCTGCCACAAATGACCATGATCGAAAACGCGCGCTGGTAGAGTTTGACAAGGCATTGTTCGGGCATATCAGTTTCGCGTTGAGCAATGCTGCACGTAGCTTTGTGTTGGGTTTGACAGCTGGGCATGGATACCCTGCGCCTCTTGGTGATGCTACACGTCGCTATTATCAGCAACTAACTAGATATGCAGCAGCCTTTGCGCTGAGTACGGATATCGCCATGGCAGTACTGGGAGGAACGCTTAAACGACGCGAGAAAATCTCTGCTCGTTTGGGTGATGTGTTAAGCCAGATGTATTTGTGTTCAGCAACGCTGAAACGTTTTGAAGATGATGGTCGCCCTGAAGAGGATCTGCCTTTGCTTGATTGGGCGATGCAGGATGCGTTGCACAATATTCAGCTGGCTTTTGACGGTGTAATACAAAATTTCCCGAATGCTCTGGTTAGAAGGATGCTGAGCATAATGATTTTTCCGTTAGGTCAGAATTTATCGCCGCCATCAGACCATCTTGGTCATCAGGTTGCTACTTTATTGATGCAGCCTGGTGAGACGCGAGATCGTTTGACAGGTGGAATGTATATTTCCGATGATGTTGAGGATGCAGTAGGCGCACTTGAAGTGGCACTTGTCAGCACGCTGGCATGTGAGCCTTTACAGGCTAAATTACGCGAAGCATACAAGAGCCGCAAACTGAAGGCATTGGAAGAACTGTTGCTCATTGCTGAAGCGCGTGACAAGGGAATTATAAATGCCGAAGAGGCATTGGAATTGGAGCGTGATTACGCATTACGCCGTAAGGTCATTATGGTAGATGATTTTGCACCGGAAGCATTGCCAGCGGGAAAAATTTGATCCTGCTCACTTCTCGAAAGAAATTCCATTTATGAATAGTCTGCACGGCAAGGTCATTTTCATTACTGGTTCCAGTCGTGGTATAGGCCGGGAAATTGCGCTACGTTGTGCCAAAGATGGTGCAAGGCTGGTCATAACCGGAAAGACGGTTGAGCCCCACTCCAAGCTACCCGGGACCATACACACTGTAGTCGAAGAGGTAAATCAGGCTGGAGGAGAGGCACTGGCCATACAGTTGGATGTTCGTGACGATCAAGCGATTGCAGATGCAGTGTCTCAGGTCATTGAGAAATTTGGTGGCATTGATGTGCTGGTGAACAATGCCAGTGCTATCAGTCTGAGTAATACGCTCACTACTACCAGCAATAAGCTCGATCTGATGTGGGACGTAAATATGCGCGCTACATTTCTGTTGTCGCGCGCCTGTATTCCGTATCTCGAGCAGGCAGATAACCCGCACATTCTGACAATGTCACCGCCGTTAAATATGGATGCAAAATGGTTTTCACCGCATCTGGCGTACTCCATGTCCAAGTATGGCATGAGCTTATGTACATTGGGCTTGGCACGTGAATTTTCCGCAAGAGATACTGACAAAAAAGGGATTGGAGTTAATAGCCTTTGGCCGTGTACTACTATTGCTACTGCGGCAATCGAGTTCAACTTCCCCGAGCCCGTTTTCCGTGCTTCGCGCAAACCAGCCATTGTTGCGGATGCGGCGTATACAATTTTGACGCGCGATAGTCAGACATGCAGCGGTAATTTTTTTACGGACGAAGATGTATTGCGAGAAGCTGGTGTGAGCGATTTTGATCAGTATGCAGTATCACCTGGAACGCCATTGTTTAAAGACTTATTTCTCGGTTAGATAAAATAGGGAGAGAGGAAGATGCCTCATAAAGACGTGATTTCACCAGAACAAGTAGGCACCTTGCACGGTTTGTTCCTTGAACGTGTGCGCCGTTCACCGGACAAAACTGCATATCGCTATTTTCAGCAGGATGTATGGCGGGATATATCCTGGCGGGAGATGCAAAGTGAAGTAGCGCGTTGGCAAGCTGCATTGGCTGAGCTGCATTTGCAACCGGGTGACCGGGTTGCTATCATGCTGCGTAATTGTCCTCAATGGGTCATGTTTGACCAGGCGGCAATGTCGTTGGGCTTGGTGGTCGTGCCGCTGTATACAGTAGATAGACCGGACAATATCGCTTACATCGTAAATGATGCCGATGTTAAAGTTTTACTGTTTGAAACTGGAGAGCAATGGCGGGAATTAAGCTCGGTACGTGAGCAATTAGGTGGCGTGAAAAAATTTGTAATTATCGATTGGATAACCGATATTAATGAGCCGCGCCTGCAATCCGCCAATGATTTTTTGCCAAACAGTGCGCAGTTGCTGGCAGCACCGCCGTGTACAAGCGACCAGTTGGCCAGCATTATCTACACCTCTGGCACCACTGGCAGGCCGAAAGGCGTGATGTTGAGCCACAATAATATGCTAAGTAATGCGCATTCCTGCCTGGATACTTTTGTTGTGCGTGGGGATGATTTATTCCTTTCATTTTTACCTTTGTCGCATACGTTTGAACGCACTTTGGGTTATTACCTGACCATCATGACCGGCTCGACCGTCGCTTATGCACGTTCCATACAGTTATTGTCTGAAGATTTGCAAACCATACGTCCAACCCTGCTGATTTCTGTTCCGCGTATTTACGAGCGTGTCTATTCTGCGATTCGGGCAAAATTGGATGAAGGCTCGCCGATCAAACGTGCGCTGTTTACTTTGGCAGTGGATACTGGTTGGGCACGATTTTTACATGAACAAGGTCGTGGTTCCTGGGAGATCACATTCTTACTCTGGCCGATATTGCAAAAGCTGGTTGCACAGAAAATTCTCGATAAACTGGGTGGACACATGCGTGTTGCACTTAGTGGTGGCGCAGCACTGGCACCGGAGATATCGCGCGTGTTTGTCGGATTGGGTCTACCCATACTGCAAGGATATGGCCTGACCGAAACCAGTCCGGTAATTGCGGGCAACCATCTGGAAAATAACTTTCCGGATAGCGTAGGTCAGCCGATACGCGATGTGCAGGTCCGTATCGGGCCGAACAACGAGTTGCAGGTTAAAGGCCCGAATGTGATGCTGGGCTATTGGAATAATCCGGAAGCGACCAGTGCGATGATAGATGCAGATGGCTGGCTGAGTACCGGAGATACCGTCGGCATCAGTGAAACTAACCATATCTATATCACTGGTCGCATCAAGGAAATCATTGTCATGTCCAATGGTGAAAAAGTCCCGCCAACTGATATGGAACAGGCGATCATGCGCAACAATCTGTTCGAGCAAGTGATGGTGTACGGCGAAGCGCGCCCCTACCTGGTTACGATTGCAGTGGTCAATCCTGACGCGTGGATAAAGTTTGCCAACGAACTTGGAATCACTGCAGATATGCCGGAATCGCTAAACGATAGTAGGGTTCAGACTAAGGTGTTGGAACAGATTTCCGGAAATCTACTGGCGTTCCCCGGCTACGCCAAAGTGGTTCGCGTATTGTTGCTGCAGGAACCCTGGAGTGTTGAAAATGGTTTGCTGACACCTACGTTGAAAGTAAAGCGTGCCAAGGTTTTTGAGAAATACGAGGTTGAAATAGCTAAGTTATATGAGGGCCATTAGCAATGGCTGACAAACATCAAATGACTACAACTCTTCCTCAACGTCAGCCGACCCTGCGTGTAGTGGCAATGCCTTCCGATTGCAATTATACCGGTGATGTATTCGGCGGATGGGTGATGGCGCAGGTCGATATTGCAGGTAGCATACCCGCATTGCATCGTGCGCGCGGCAGGGTGGCAACCGTAGCAGTAAATTCGTTTGTTTTTAAGCAGCCATTGTTTATGGGTGATGTGGTCAGCCTGTATGCAGACATCATCAAGGTAGGCAGGACATCCATTACAGTAAATGTTGAGGTGTATTCTCAGCGTGATCCGGCTAAACCGGTATGTGTCAAGGTGACCGAAGCAACGCTCACCTATGTGGCAGTAGGTGAAGATCGCAAGCCACGGGTTGTACCGCAAGAGGAATAAGTTATGTGTAGTGAAGTATTGATGTTGAGTAGGAAAGTATTTTGTTATTAATTTTAAGGAGAGCAGACCATGAAATATACAAAAACAAGAATCAGCAATCTGGTTGCGGGAGCGATGATGGTGATGTCAGGAACTGTATTTGCATCTGGTTTTGCATTGATCGAGCAGAGTGCCAGTGGTATGGGTAATGCTTTTGCTGGGGGGGCAGCGGTAGCGGAAGATGCGTCTACAATCTTTTTTAACCCGGCTGGCATGTCACGGTTAAATGGAAAACAAATTGCTGTTGCAGTACATGCGATTACTCCATCAGCAAAATTTTCTGATACGGGGTCTGCTGCCGCCGCATTGCAGACCACTAATAATGGCAATGGCGGAGATGCGGGTGATCTGGCGTTTGTTCCAAACGCCTATTTTGCCATGGAGGTGAATCCTGTATTACGAGTCGGTCTGGGTATAAATGCCCCATTTGGTTTGAAGACTGAGTATGACGAAAACTGGATCGGGCGTTTCCAGGCAAAAAAGTCCAAGATAGAAACGATCAATCTGAATCCCTCAGTTGCATATGATGTAAATGAAAAAGTATCGCTCGGTGTCGGGTTGAACTACCAGCACATAAAGGGTGATTTGACGAGTGCTGTCAATTATTCAGCCGCTGCATCAGGAGCTCTTGGTACTGATTTGGAAGGTGTAAGTACAATCAAAGGAAGTGATTCAGCTTGGGGTTACAATCTTGGTGTTTTGTTTGACATAGATTCCCAAACTAGGATTGGCGTTGCCTATCGTTCCAAGATCAAATATGAGTTAAGCGGTACAGTTAGTTTCAGCAATGTTCCAATAGCACTGGCTACAAATCCATTGGTGGCTAACGGCGATGTGACCCTTGCAATCGACATGCCTGATACATTTTCACTGAGTGGTTTTCATCAGGTAGACGATAAGTGGGATGTGATGGCAGATGCGACATGGACTGGTTGGAGTGTTCTTCAGCAACTCAAAATTGATCGGACCTCTGGTGCAAACGTATTAACTGTTCCAGAAAAATGGGAAAATACCTGGCGTGTATCAGCAGGGATGAACCACCACTATAACGAACAATGGACTGCACGTGCTGGCGTGGCATTCGATCAGACTCCTGTAACTGATGCATACCGTACTGCACGAATACCTGATAATGACCGCACCTGGCTTTCCGTGGGTGGCCAATACAAGCCATCAAAGGATCGTGCTGTAGATTTCGGTTATTCTCACCTTTTCGTCAAGGATTCAACGATTGCTGATATGCAAGCAGCTGTTGGAAAAGGCGATCTGGTGGGTACCTACAAAAACAGCGTAGACATCCTGAGCGTACAATACACGCAAAGTTTTTAAGCTGGCTTGATCTCAATTACGGGAAGGCTAGCCTTCCCGTTTTTACTTCACAAATCAGTTTTTGGAGCACTGCCATGAACAGCAATTTCAAGATACGTAAGGTCGCGGTACTGGGTGCCGGCGTAATGGGTGCGCAGATCGCCGCGCACATGGTCAATGCGAATGTCGAGACATTGCTATTTGAATTGCCTGCAAAGGAGGGGAATTTGAATGGTAATGTCAACAAAGCATTGGCCGGACTGAAAAAACTTGAACCTGCACCTATTGCCAGTCCTGCCAAGCTCACCTACATTCAGCCAGCCAATTACGAACAGCATCTGGAGAAGTTGAGTGAATGTGACCTAATCATCGAAGCCATTGCCGAGCGCGTCGACTGGAAATCAGACCTGTACAAAAAAGTCGCGCCCTATATAGGCACGCATGCCATCTTCGCCACGAATACATCCGGGCTATCCATCAATAAACTGGGCGAGGCATTTCCCGAACAGCTGCGCCATCGTTTCTGCGGTGTCCACTTCTTCAATCCGCCGCGTTATATGCATCTGGTTGAGCTGATCCCATGCACAGGAACCGAGGCGACATTATTAGATCATCTTGAAGAATTCCTTGTTTCCACGCTGGGTAAAGGTGTGGTGCGCGCCAAGGATACCCCCAACTTCGTTGCCAACCGCATCGGTGTGTTCTCCATGTTGTCCGCATTGCATCATGCCGAACGTTTGAATCTGGGTTTTGAAGTCGTTGATGCGTTGACCGGAAAATATCTGGGACGCCCCAAGAGTGCCACATTCCGCACGCTTGACGTGGTTGGACTGGATGTGTTCTCACACGTGGTCGGCACCATGCGTGACAATCTCGCAGATGACCCCTGGCATACACATTTCAAATTACCTGAGTGGTATGAAAAACTGATCGAACAGGGCGCGCTGGGACAAAAAACCAAGCGTGGCGTCTATCAAAAGATAGGCAAGGAAATCCAAGTGCTTGATGTTTCTAGCGGAGAATATCGTCTTTCTGAAGGTAAGGCCGATGATGCTGTCAAAGAGATGCTACGCGAACGGGACTGGGCAGTGAAGCTTGCCAATCTCCGTGCCAGCGAGCATCCGCAGGCACAGTTCGTGTGGAGTACTTTCCGTGACGTGTTTCATTACTGCGCACTGCAACTCGAACATATCGCCGATAACGCGCGTGATCTCGACTTCGCCGTGCGTTGGGGTTTCGGCTGGGACAGCGGTCCGTTCGAAATATGGCAGGCGGCCGGATGGCAGCAAGTTGCAGGCTGGATTACGGAAGATATCGCCACAGGCAAAGCCATGGCGAATGCACCGCTGCCAGAATGGGTTACGGAATCTGAGCGTACTGGTGTACATAATGAACATGGTTCGTTTGTGCCGTTGAATAATACCTACCAGCCGCGCTCCATGTTGAGCGTGTATCAACGCCAACTATTCCCTGAACAACTCATCGGCGAACAACGCAGCTATGGCGAGACTGTGTTCGAAACAGATGGGGTGCGCATGTGGCATATGGGTGATGGCATCGCCATCGTCAGCATCATCAGCAAGATGCACACGCTAGGCAACGAAGTGCTGGACGGCATTATGCGTGCTATCGATGAAGCCGAGGCTAATTTCAGCGCGCTCATTGTCTGGCAGACCGAGCCGCCGTTCTCGGTGGGCGCGAACCTGTTGCAGGCGATGCAGGGCGTACAAGACCCGGCGCCGAATGCCGGACTGTTCGGCAAAATAAAAGGTGCTGCGGATCGGGTCAAATACACCGTTGCAGGCGGTGGTGGTGTGGGAGATGTTTTCAATGCGGCCACTGGGAATGTGCCGCGTGTCGCGGATGTTGTGAAAAAATTTCAGGTCATCTCACAACGTCTGAAATATGCACAAATTCCGACCATTGCCGCAGTGGACGGTTTGGCGTTGGGCGGTGGTTGCGAATTCGCCATCCATTGTGCAAGGTTGGTTGCCACGCTGGAAAGTTATATCGGTCTCGTTGAAGTTGGTGTCGGACTGTTGCCAGCAGGGGGCGGTTGCAAGGAATTTGCGCAACGTGCCGCTGCGGAAGCAAACGGCGGCGACATCTTTCCGCACCTTAGACGCTACTTCCAGCAGATCGCCATGGGTGAAGTCGCCAAGAGTGCCGACATGGCGCGAGAGATGGGTTACCTTAGGGCATCGGATCGTATCGTCATGAACCGCTTTGAATTGCTGCATATCGCCAAGGCAGAAGCGCGCGCGATGGTCGCCACCGCCTATCGTCCGCCACTACGCCAGCGTCAGATTCCCGTGGCAGGACGCACCGGCATCGCTACGTTCAAAGCTTCAATGATCAACATGAAAGAAGGCGGTTTTATCTCCGAGCATGACTACAACATCGGCTGCCGTATTGCCGAAATCATGTGCGGTGGCGACGTGGAAGTGGGCAGCCTAGTAGATGAAGACTGGTTGCTGGATATGGAGCGCAAACATTTTCTCGAACTCGTGGCGACAGATAAAACCAAAAAAAGAGTTGAGTACATGCTCAAGCATGGGAAGCCGTTGAGGAATTGAAGCTTCAAAATAATCGGGGATAGTCCATGTTTTCATTGAAGATGTGAGCATTATGTCCAATAAAATGCAGGAATTAATCGGTAATAAGCATGAATGCAAAAAATTGGTTTTCAGAAAACTTGAGGACGATTATTGTATCGATTTCTTTGGTGCTGCTGCTGTTTGCGGTGCTGATCATCGGTTCATACGTTGGATCTTCGATGAATTTTCTGTGATGAATTTATTTAGATTCAGGGATATCTGGGTATAGGCAACGATACCTTGTGGCGCATCAGTACAGGCGATTTCCCTGTATTACTGGATGAGTTGAAAAAGTTGAAGTTGAAACATTAACCTATAGCAGGAGGTTGCCATGAGCAAACAAGTACAGGAAGCATACATCGTCGCTGCTACCCGCACCCCGGTTGGCAAGGCGCCTCGCGGCATGTTCCGCAATACGCGCCCCGACGATATGCTAGCGCATGTGATCAAGAGCGTGTTGGCACAAACGCCTTCACTTGATCCGTCCAGTATCGGCGATGTGATTGCCGGTTGTGCAATGCCTGAGGCCGAGCAGGGAACAAACGTGGCGCGTATCTCGTTGTTATTGGCGGGATTACCTTACACGGTGCCGGGGATGACCATCAACCGTTTTTGTTCCTCTGGCGTGCAGGCGGTCTCCTTGGCGGCAGACCGAATTCGTCTGGGCGAAGAGGATGTGATGCTGGCCACTGGTGTGGAAAGTATGAGCATGGTACCGATGATGGGGAACAAGATCGCGTTCAATCCTGCCATCTTTGAACACAACGAGCATTATGGTATTGCCTACGGTATGGGGCTGACGGCGGAAAAGGTTGCAGAGCGTTGGCAGATCAGCCGGGAAGCGCAGGACGCATTTGCATTTCAGAGTCACCAGCGCGCCATCGCGGCAATCAAAAAAAACGAATTTGCCGATGAGATCACACCGTATCAGATTGCAGAGCATGTGCCTGATATGGATAGCCGTGAAGTGCGACTCAAGACACGCGAGGTAGCACAGGACGAAGGGCCGCGTGCGGATACTTCGCCGGAAGCATTGGCCAAGCTCAGAACGGTATTCGCACAAAAAGGCTCGGTGACGGCCGGTAACAGTTCGCAGATGTCGGATGGTGCGGGTGCGGTCTTGCTGTGCAGCGAGACCGCATTGAAACGCTACAACCTAACGCCCATCGGCAAATTTCTCGGTTTTAGCGTGGCAGGTGTGCCGCCGGAGATCATGGGTATCGGACCGAAAGAGGCGATTCCACGCGCATTAAAACAGGTGGGGCTGTCATTGAGCGACATGAGTTGGATAGAGTTGAACGAAGCCTTTGCTGCGCAATCTCTGGCGGTGATCGGGGATGTCGGACTTGACCCGGCAAAAGTGAATCCGCTAGGTGGCGCAATCGCGCTAGGCCATCCACTTGGCGCGACAGGTGCGATCCGTACGGCAACCTTGCTGCATGGCTTGCGTCGCCGCAAACAAAAATACGGCATGGTGACGATGTGTATCGGCACGGGTATGGGTGCAGCAGGGATATTCGAAGCTTTATAGGTTGTTGGGAAGTCTCGGGCCGAAATCCATGTGGATGCCAGCCTTGGCTAGCATTGAAACGGATATGCAATTGGAGGCCTCTGGAAGCATTACAACTTTTCTTGCTGTAAAACGTGCGGTGTTCAATCCGAGTTTGAACTTGTTGTGGTCACTGCAAGGAGCGATTACTTATCGGGAGTGGAAAGACGTTGCCCGGAATGACAGGTTGAGTTTGCTGATTTAACCGGAAGATGCTGAAAAACTTGTAAATCAACAGGAGACGCAACAATGAAAACATTTCTGGCAGGTCTTGTATTGTTTTGTTTGTGCACCATTTCTCAAGCGACAGAATTGGCAGGTGTAAAGTTGGTGGATACCGTGCAAATGGGCGAGAATGCATTGGTATTGAATGGTGCAGGTATACGCACCAAGTGGTTTTTCAAAGTATATATTGCCGCGTTGTATCTGCCGCAGAAGCAGACTTCGGCTGATTTAATCATTGCGGACAATCATGAGCATCGTATCGTTTTGCACATGCTGCGTGATTTGAGTAGTGAGAAATTATTCAATGCTTTCAAAGACGCCATCGAAGCGAACCATACACCGGACGAGTTAAAGTCGTTGGATGCAGACATCAAGCAAATGGCGCAAATATTCGATGCGGTTGAAGAAGTGAAGTCCAATGATGTGATTTCTCTGGATTACTTGCCGGTCACTGGTACGAAGATCAAGGTGAACGGAACATCTCGCGGCACAATTGCAGGTGTGGCATTCAACCGTGCTTTACTCAAAATATGGCTGGGTGGTAAGCCCGCCCAGCATGACCTAAAGGCAGCATTGCTGGGCGGTTGATGTGACATCACCTGCAGAAAAAGTCTTTTATCTGAACAGCACGTGCCTTGATGGTTCAGTTCTCGATAGCGTTGCGCTGCAAGATTCGATGCGATCCCAAGGTTCGGCTTGGTGCAAGTTAGTGCAGGAGCGTTGCCCATACCTGTTTGCTGCTGCACCGGTCTTCATCAGTAGCTCGCAGTTGCAAGAGATGCGCGCAGTGATTCAGGCTATAGAAGAGGTGGTGAGGCTACCGGGATGGCAGCTTGGTGAGGATCTTCAGCCACAGCATGCTGCGCTTGGCGTATTTTATGGCTACGATTTCCATCTCAACAATGATGGTGCTCAACTTATAGAAGTTAATACCAATGCGGGTGGTGCATTCCTGAATTCTTTGCTTATGGAGAGTCAACGCGATGCTGGTTTGTCAGGTAAGGCTGTAGCTGCAAATAATCTGGGTCAGGCATTTGTAGAAATGTTTCGCAATGAATGGCAATTGGAGCACGGAGATATTTCTTTACACAGCATTGCCATTGTTGATGAACAAGTTGAACAGCAATATCTTTATCCTGAACTTTTACTGGCGAAAAAACTGTTTGAGCGTGCGGGCATCAACACTCATATCGTTGATCCTGCCCAATTGGTGTTACTTGATACGGGATTATTTTCGGGTGAGCATCAAATTGACTTGATCTATAACCGGTTGACCGATTTTGGTTTACAGGCCTACCCGCATATCTTAAAGGCTTGGAAAAATAATCAAGTTGTACTCACTCCAAACCCTGCCAATTACAGTCGATATGCCGACAAACACCGGTTGATTCAACTCACGGACAGCGAATTCATGAGTGAAGTGGGTGCTTCGCAGGCAAGTATCGATGCGCTGTTGAATAGTGTGCCAGAAACCAGACTGGTAAGCGCGGAAAATCCTGAGCAGTGGTGGGCGGAGCGGAAGCAATGGTTCTTCAAACCAGTGAATGGGTTCGGCAGCAAAGGAACATATCGTGGCGCGAATATTACCCATCGGGTATTCGGCGAAATCATGAAGTCTGACTATGTAGCACAGCGTATGGCTGCACCTGGAGAGTGCATGGTGTGCATGGATGGTATTGAGAATAAAATGTTGAAATTCGATGTGCGTTGCTATGTGTATGATGGAAAAATTCAACTGGTTGCCGCGAGAATATACCAGGGGCAGGCAACAAATTCCCGTACGCCGGGTGGTGGTTTCGCAGTCGTGCGTGTGGTCGGCCAGCAAACGGTCGAGTAGAATGCTTGCATGTTGATTTATTCTTTTCTTGCTGTTGGTGTCGGTGCTGCAATTGGTGCGTGGATTCGCTGGGGACTGGGTTTATGGCTTAATCCTGCAATGCCTGAGTTACCATTTGGCACGTTGGCAGCAAATTTGCTTGGGGGTTATTTGATCGGTCTGGCCCTGGCTTATTTCATTCAACACCCGGGTTTGTCACCCGAATGGCGGTTACTTGTTATCACTGGATTTCTTGGTGGGCTAACTACCTTCTCGACTTTTTCGGCCGAGACAGTCACGCTGATGATGCGTGGACAATACGCTTGGGGAGCGGCGATCATTGTTAGCCATCTTGGAGGCTCACTTTTGATGACAGTTCTTGGTATCCAGACTTTCAAGTGGTTGCATATCTAGGAGTGAAGTCATGAATCTGCTTTCGTTCTATATCAATGAAAAACAACATCATAACGGTATGCCCCTTTATGAATGGATACTTGAACAGGCCAAGGAGATGAATGTGAGTGGCGGATCGGCTTTTCGTGCCATTTCAGGGTACGGGCGACACGGGAAAATACATGAGGATACTTTTTTCGAATTGGCAGGTGAGTTGGCTGTGAAGGTGGAATTCATACTGGACGAAAATCTTACCGAGGAGTTATTGAGTAGGGTGCATGCTCATAAATTGAATGTATTTTATATGAAACAGACAGTGCAATCAGGGGTGGCCTGAGTATCTTTTAGTTTTGCTACGCCTTATTCAGATTAGCAATTTTTTCTCTAAACAATCCAGGAGTAATGATGAAATATTTCATATTGTTAATGTCGCTGTTCTGTCTGACTAGTATTGCTTCGCAAGCCGGAGTAATCGGTAAAGAGGTAAGCTATCAGGCAGGTGGTACAACCCTCAAGGGCTATATTTCTTATGATGACAGCTACAAGGGCAAACGTCCCGCGGTACTGGTCGTACATGAATGGTGGGGACACAACGATTATGCACGTCATCGTGCTGATATGCTGGCAGAGCTAGGATATACAGCACTGGCAGTGGATATGTATGGGGATGGTAAGCAAGCCAGCCATCCTGAAGATGCTGGTAAATTTGCTACTGAGGTTAGTAAAAATATGCAGATGGCAAAGGCGCGTTTTGAGGCGGGGATGAAATTGTTGAGTGAGCATGAAACTGTTAAAGATGGTGAAATGGCCGCAATCGGCTACTGCTTTGGCGGTGGTGTGGTATTGAACATGGCGCGCCAAGGTGAAGACCTGAAAGGCGTAGTGAGTTTTCACGGTTCGCTTGGCACTTCAAGTCCGGCGCAACCCGGCAAAATCAAGGCACGCATCGCATCGTTCACCGGAGAAGCCGATCCGATGATAAACACTGCTAGTGTTACTGCATTCAAGAAAGAAATGGATCATGCCGGAGCAGACTATCGGGTAGTGACCTATCCCGGTGTGATGCATGCTTTTACCAATCCTGATGCAGATGAGTTGGGTGCCAAGTTTAAAATACCGCTTGCCTATGACGAAAAGGCAGACAAGGATTCCTGGCAGCAAATGAAAGTATTTTTGCGTGAAGTTTTTGTCAAATAGATATTTGATTTGTTCTGCGAGTTCAAGTCTTGAGTAATGGTAAGGTTGAGGTTAAATGGACTTGTCTGCGCTTGACTTAGCTAGCGGTTGAACTTTGTAAAGTTATTCTGCTCTGAATTGCTTGGAATTCACCCTGACCGGGTGGATTATTAATTTGGAGGCAGGATATGAAATATCCTTGGCTGGTCAAAATCGTTGTTATTGTTGGGATTGTTTTGTATGGCTTGGCTGTGTCGGCGGTAGCGAATGCTGCGCCGGTAAGTTCTATCAATTTCAATCACATGACCACGGGATTCCCACTGACAGGTATACACAGTACGGTTGCCTGTGTCAGTTGTCATATCGATGGCGTATTTATCGGTACACCCAAAAACTGTGAAGGATGCCATGCTATTGGCAAACGTGTCGTGGCAACGCCAAAATCTAACAGTCATGTGGTGACCGATGCACCCTGTGAAAGCTGCCACTTCAATACTTCTACCTTCCTTGGAGCCCGCTACAACCATGCTTTAACTCAGCCTGATCAATGCACGACATGCCATAACGGACGCATCGCGAAAGGCCGACCGGGAGACCATAACATTGGCAAAAAGGCGACCGACTCTTGCGATCACTGTCACCGAACCAGCGCGTTCATTCCTTCCAGTTGGAATCACATGGGCGTCACTCCCGGAAGCTGCGACTCCGCGGGTTGCCATGTTTCAAGCGCCAACCAGTATTTCAGATCGACATCTACTCACACACGAACCGGGATGGCGACCTTCAAATGTGACGATTGCCATAATTTTGTGGCATGGATGCCAAGTAGATACAAGCATACTGCATCCTCATCAACGGGTCGATGTGACGGTTGCCACAACAACGCTATAGCATTATCCACCCCGGCTGGCCATGTTGCGATCGGTACTGATGATTGCGGTGAATGCCATACCTCCAAGGTGACCTGGTCGGGTGCACTCGGTGCCAAGCCCCCTAATCATATTCCCTATAACGCAAGCGCATCATGCTCCAACTGCCATATCGGGAACACGGTAGCGACCGGATCGGCGCTGCATGTCAATGTATCCCCAACCTGCAAGACTTGTCATGATTCGAACAGTCCCCAGTATCTTGGCAGGATGGATAGAAAGCGACTTGGCAGTCACGAAGGCTCAAAAACAAGCCAGGACTGCACCTCATGCCATTCAAGGCAGTTCAGCCGTTGGAACGAACCCTGATTCGTTTTCATCAGCCGCGCAACTCAGGTTAGTGCGGCTGATCCCGTGAGTGAATGGAGAACGCTTTCCGCTTGTATTTCCAGAAAAGTATTAAATCAATGATTTGTTTCGATATGGATTTTATTCGCAAATTTTACGGTAGTTTGTTGCAATCCCTGTGCGGGATGCTGCTGCTATCCCCAGCAGGTATGCAAGCTTTCGCACAACCGCTGGAAGACGTTTATCTGAAATATCAGGAAACGGGCATTGTCGCCACCATCAGGCTGTCTTCGCCTGTCCGATATTTGCGACATTTCCCCATAAGTCACGGCAAAGTGATGGAGATATTCTATGAGAGGGTTGCCGGTGCGACCGATGAAGAGCCCTGGTTTGATAACGAGGTGCGAAAGTCTCCGCCTTCCGTTCTCATACCCAGCTTTACAGTGACGACGCGCAACCAGCAAAGCAATCCGAAGTTGGTAGTTGAATTCGAACGGGATGCGGATTACAGCGTGGCACCCGGTAAGGATAACCGCAGCCTTACCATCACAATTCGTCGTGACAGATTGCCATCAAGATATGTCTCATTGCCATTGTTGCCTACGATAGCGCCGGAAAAATCTACGTCACCCACTGCTACACTCACCAAGGATGAAGCGACCTTGGCTGCAAACAACCAGCAGGCGCATGTTCTGATGGTGCAGGCGCGTGAAGCACTGGCATCCGATAACAATATAGTGGCTGTTGATACCTTCAATAAATTACTGCTACTGCCTCCAAATGATTACACACAGGTTGCGCAGGAATGGGTCGGCGTGGCGCGTGAGCGAGCTGAACAGTTCGAAAAGGCTCGGGTTGAATACGATTTATATCTGAGACTCTATCCAGAAGGCGAGGGTGCACTCCGCGTGGTACAACGGCTGACAGCATTGGCGAGCACGACCGAACCGGAAAAAACAATCGGCAAGCCAAGGTCACGGCCAACAGGTTGGATTACTTTCGGTAGTGTTTCCCCACGTTACTACTATAGTCACAGTAAGATTGATTCAACCGATATATTTAATAATGCGCCTTCCGATACCACGTTTTCACTGGTAGACCAGTCCATGCTGATCACCAGCTTGAACGCTTCAGGACGTTACACGAGCGCAACATACAGCGGGAGGTTATTTTTCAGTGGCGTAGATACGCGAAACTTTCTGGCATCCCAGTCCAGTCAGCACCGGGTGAATGCAGCCTATGGCGAGATCAAGGACCGCAGTAGGGATTATTCCGTGCGAGTGGGACGTCAGTCATCAACAGGTTCAGGTGTGCTGGGACGTTTTGATGGACTCGCCGCATCGTATGGTGTCGAACAGGTAGCCAGTGCCAATGTGGTTGGCGGCGTGCTGTCGGACTATTCACAAGGCAGCAAACCTGTGTTCGTTGGAGGCAGTGCAAACAAAGGTCCTGTCTGGCTTTATGCCATCAACCAGCGTGTTGAAGGTACGACTGACCGCCGTGCGCTTGGAGCGGAGTTCAGATATTATCAGGGCAGCAACACTGCTTTTGCCCTGCTGGATTACGATATCTATTTCAATGCGCTGAACGCGGCTCAAGTCATCGGTACCATGGGTGCGTACGGAGGCACGGTGAACTTCATGCTCGACCACCGTAAAGCGCCCACTTTGAGTGTACGTAACGCCTTGAGTGGGGCGGGGACATCATCTGTTGATGCCCTGCTGCAAATCATGTCTACGAGCAGTTTGCGTGATCTAGCTCGGGCACGCACATACATCACCAATGTGGGTCAGGTTGGTATCAGTGTTCCGATACACCAGAAATGGCAGATGGCTGGCGATATCAGGCTCACGAATACTACCGGATTACCTACCAGTGGAACGAACACGCTGGAAGGCATCTTGCAGGCAACGGAGGGTCGCGGTACTGAAAAGAGCATGACCGGTCAACTAATCGGTAACGGGCTTTATACCGACCACGACATCTGGTCAGGGAGTATCACCTTCAACTCCAGTAGTACGGTGAACGGTTTTTCCATCTACCTGTATAACTACACCATCCTCGGTAACGCATGGACACTGAATACTTCGCTGCAATTTTATCGCCAGAAAGACCAGTTCGACGGTACCACCAGTCGTTTTTCACCCATGGTGCGCGGTTCCTATCGCATCAAGGATCAGCTCTATATCGATCTCGACGGGGGCGTGGAACGATCTGATTTCAAGGGCGTGCAGCAGACCTCGATAACTACTCGCACCTTCTACTCGGCAGGGTTACGCTGGGATTTTTGAAAGGTATGAGGGTTATTGAATCGAATACATTCAAATCCGTTGTAGGTGTTTACAGTATTATGACCGATCACTGTTTGTAAAAGTCTAACGGAATGAATGTAATGGCAAACCTTGCCGTCGTTACGTAGACCGATGTCATCTTAATGCAATACATAAAATAGTTCTAAGCTTAGTGCTTATGCCTGCACGGTTCATATACTTGTTGTTTTTATATACGAAGAATTTAATGGACAGAAGTCTTGGTTGACCAGTTACGAATGGTGGAAATTTGGAGTTATGGCCTGATGGTGTATACGAAAATAGCCATACACAGTAAATTCAAATGGCTGGCAGTTATGGTTACTCACGATATTTCTTGGCATTCAGTCAGCCCGATTTCCTGACAGGGCTATGCACGTTGTTGCGTAACAAAATATTATTTTTTCGATTTGTCACTAAAGAACAGTGAGTCATTTCATGTTACTTTGTTTAGAAGAAGGCGTGATCAGGGAATCAAAGATTTGTTGCCGTAAGCAGATAGCAAGCTCAGAATGGGTAGCAGAAAGCTATTTAGACAAAGCTTGATAGAAAAAAAGCGTAACTACAAAAAATAGATATGCTCGAATCATTCCTATTTATATAGTCAATAGCAACACCTATTGGACGAAGAAATCCTTTACTTTATCCATCCAGGATTTTGCACGTGGATTGTGACGGTCGCTGTTTTCATTATTTAGTACTTCAAATTCACGAAGTAGCGTTCTTTGCTTTTCTGTCAGTTTGACAGGTGTTTCCACCACTACATGGCAATGCAAATCGCCATGGCTGGAGCTACGTACACCTTTGATGCCTTTTCCGCGTAAACGAAACTGCTTTCCGCTCTGTGTTTCGGCTGGAATCTTGATACTTGCCTTGCCATCAAGGGTGGGGATTTCAATTTCACCACCAAGCGCCGCAGTGGTGAAACTGATGGGCATTTCGCAATGTAAATCGTTGTGGTCACGCTGAAAAACTGCGTGCGGTTTGGTGATGATTACCACATACAAGTCGCCCGGTGGGCCACCATTTGCACCATGCTCACCCTCGCCAGAGAGTCGGATGCGATCATCATTATCTACACCCGCAGGTATTTTGACCGATAGCGTTTTGTGTTTTTTGATGCGGCCGACTCCGCTGCAACTTTTGCAGGGTGAAGCAATCATTTTTCCAGAGCCGTGGCAACGTGGGCAGGTTTGTTGAATGGAAAAAAATCCTTGTTGCATTCGCACCTGGCCATGTCCGCTACAAGTAGTGCACGTGGTCGGGCTTGTGCCGGGTTTGGCGCCACTGCCATGGCAGGTTTCACACTCAGCCATGGTTGGTACACGTATCTGGGTCTCGGTACCACGAGCAGCCTGTTCCAGCGTGACCTCCATGTTGTAGCGCAAGTCTGCACCGCGCTGTACGCTACTTTGTCCACCGCCGCCGCGTCCGCCACCAAAGATGTCTCCAAAGATGTCAGAAAAATCGAAGCCTTGTCCACCCGCGCCAAAGGGGCTGCCTCCGCCCATACCACCTGCTTCAAATGCTGCATGACCATGCTGATCATATGCAGCACGTTTTTGCGAGTCACTTAGAATCTCGTAGGCTTCTTTGGCATCTTTAAAATGAGCCTCAGCATTAGGATTGTCTGGATTGCGATCTGGATGATGTTTCATCGCTAATTTGCGATAAGCCTTTTTTATTTCATCATCTGAAGCATCACGGTTGACGCCAAGGGTTTCGTAGTAGTCTTTTTTGGACATAATTTAATGGGTTGAATATTGAAGGCTGTGACCAGATGGGGGTCGGGAGTTGCATTAACAGCTTCCCGGCCCCAATGTTAAAGCTGCAGTTATTTTTGTTCGTCCTTAACTTCCGTGAATTCCGCATCTACCACATCGCCATCATCCTTCTTGGATTCCGCTTCAGGTGAAGCACCTTCTCCAGATGCTGCTTGTGCTTTAGCCTGCTCAGCAGCGTACATCTTTTCCCCCAACTTCTGAGCGGCTGTTGCCAATGCTTCAGATTTTGCAGTGATGTTATCTTTGTCGCCAGTCTTCACTGCTTCTTCGGCATCTTTTAACGCACCCTCAATTGATGATTTTTCCTCTTCACTTAGTTCACTGCCATATTCTTTCAGTGATTTATTTGTGGAGTGGATTAATGCATCAAGTTGATTGCGCGCCGTCACCAGTTCAATCGTCTTACGATCATCTTCAGCATTGGCTTCTGCATCCTGAACCATGCTCTTGATTTCTGCTTCGCTCAAGCCGGAGCTAGCCTGGATTTTGATTTTGTTCTCTTTACCAGTTGCTTTATCTTTAGCAGAAACGTGTAGGATACCGTTAGCGTCGATGTCAAAAGTTACTTCGATTTGAGGCATGCCACGTGGTGAAGGTGGAATATCAGAAAGGTTGAATTGCCCCAAGCTCTTGTTACCTGAAACCACTTCGCGCTCACCCTGTAAAACGTGGATCGTCACCGCACTTTGATTGTCATCCGCAGTGGAAAACACCTGTGACGCTTTGGTCGGGATGGTTGTATTTTTTTGTATCAGCTTGGTCATTACGCCACCCATTGTCTCGATACCCAGTGATAAAGGTGTCACATCCAATAGCAGCACGTCTTTTACTTCACCCTGCAACACACCGCCCTGGATTGCGGCACCAACAGCAACGGCCTCATCAGGGTTCACATCCTTACGAGCCTCTTTGCCGAAGAAATTCTTGACCTTCTCTTGCACCATAGGCATGCGAGATTGGCCGCCTACCAAAATAACGTCGGTGACGTCCGAGGCAGAAACACCTGCGTCTTTCATAGCGATTTTGCATGGCTCGATAGTGCGTGTGACCAAATCTTCGACCAGGCTTTCCAGCTTGGCACGAGTGATTTTTACCGCCAAGTGTTTGGGGCCGCTTGCATCAGCAGTCACATAAGGCAGGTTTACCTCGGTTTGTTGCGCGGAAGATAGCTCTATCTTGGCTTTTTCAGCAGCATCCTTCAATCGTTGTAATGCCAGCACATCTTTGCGCAGATCAATGCCGCTTTCCTTCTGGAATTCTTCCACCAGATAGTCGATAACGCGCATGTCGAAATCTTCACCACCCAAGAATGTATCACCGTTGGTGGACAAAACCTCAAATTGGTGCTCGCCATCGATTTCAGAGATGTCGATGATGGAAATATCAAAGGTTCCACCGCCGAGGTCATATACTGCGATCTTGCGGTCGCCTTCTTGTTTGTCCAAACCGAATGCCAACGCAGCAGCAGTTGGCTCGTTGATGATGCGCTTTACTTCCAGGCCGGCTATTCGGCCAGCATCCTTGGTAGCCTGACGCTGAGAATCGTTGAAGTAGGCCGGAACGGTAATGACTGCCTCGGTAACGGGTTCGCCCAAATAGTCTTCAGCAGTTTTCTTCATCTTCATCAAAACTTGCGCGGATACTTCTGGTGCGGAAATATCTTTGTCGCGTACTTTTACCCACGCGTCACCGTTTTTGGCCTTGACGATACTGAATGGAACCATGTCGATATCTTTTTGTACCATCTTCTCATCGAAGCGGCGTCCAATCAGACGCTTTACGCCGTATAAAGTGTTCTTTGGGTTAGTCACAGCCTGACGTTTGGCGGGTGCGCCTACCAGAATCTCGCCGTCTTCCATATAGGCGATGACAGATGGCGTGGTGCGTGCACCTTCAGCATTTTCGATTACTTTTGTCTTGCCGTTTTCCATGACAGAGACGCAAGAGTTTGTTGTGCCCAAGTCAATTCCAATGATTTTTCCCATGATGTTTCCTTTCAATAAATATTAGTATTCAAACCGTTGCAACTTAATTGAGGGTGTGAAGCTGAATTTCAAGTGGCGCGTTAAACTTTTATTCGGATGGCGTGCTGTCGCCTGAATCCTTTTCCTTGGCTACCATCACCATTGCAGGACGTAATACCCGGTCATTCAACGTGTAGCCTTTCTGCAGTACGTTGACTACCGTATTGGCAGCTTGATCGCTGTCCACCATGCCCATAGCCTGATGTTTGTGAGGGTCAAGTTTCTCCCCGACTGGATTGAGTTCAACAATGCTGAATTTTTCGAATACGCTGTTTAGCTGTTTTAGGGTCAGCTCCATACCGCTCTTGAAACTTTCGATATTTTCAGTTTCAACGTCCAAAGCGGCATCAAGGCTGTCTTTTACAGCCAGAATCTCTTTGGAAAAGTTTTCCACCGCGAATTTATGAGCTTTGCTCACGTCATCGACAGCGCGGCGGCGAATGTTTTCGCTATCAGCCTTGGCGTACATCCACGCGTCATAGTGCTCCTGCGCCTTGAGTTCGGCTGCCTTGAGCATTTCTTCCATACTGGGCATCGACTCCACATCATGCTCTGCAGAAGATTCTGTATTTGATGTGGATGCTTGTTGCCCGACTGACGGTGTGTTTTCGTTCTTTTCCATGTTGTTCTCCATGTTTCGACCGGTAATTGATGGGGGCTATGTTTTTCATTTCAAGAGCATTTGCAATATTATTTTTGCTGCATGAGATAATGTATGTCACACAAATGCAGTAAATCAATGTCCACTACCAACTACCACTGGCGTATTGCCGGCTTTTATTTTTTCTACTACGCCTTCGTGGGGATGTTTGCGCCCTACTGGAGTTTGTACCTGAAATTCCTTGATTTTAATGCGATTGACATTGCCGTCCTGCTGTCGATTCAGCCAGTGATGCGTATGATTGCGCCCAATATTTGGGGCTGGCTGGCCGATCACACTGGCAAGCGATTATTGGTGGTTCAAGCCGCAGCAACTTTTAGCGCTTTGTTTTATCTTGGTGTGTTCGTTACGACCAGCTTTTGGGGATTGTTTCTGGTGTTGTCATTGATGAGTTTTTTCTGGAGTGCTTCGATGCCACTGGTGGAGGCGACCACACTCAGCTACCTTGGCAAGAACACATCACATTATGGCCGTATCCGTTCATGGGGCTCGATAGGTTTTATCGTGTCGGTGGTGGGGCTTGGCTATGCGTTCGATTACATAGCTATCGTATGGTTGCTCTGGGCGGGGCTGGTGTGTGAGATAGGAATCCTGGTTTTTTCACGGCAAATTCCGAAAACTGAAGTGCTGGCGCATCATACTGACAGTCAGTCTATCAAACAGATCGTATTGCATCCGCATGTGTTGGCCTTGCTTAGTGCGTGTTTCCTGATGTCGGCTGCGCACGGCGCTTACTACACCTTTTTTTCTATCTATCTGGTCGAGCACGGTTACACAAAAAGTGCGGTGGGTGGTTTGTGGGCACTTGGTGTGGTCTGCGAGATCGGCGTGTTTTTTCTGATGCCTTGGCTGGTTCGCCAATTTGGATTTACCCGTATTTTGGTGTTTAGCTTTTGCGCGGCCGTTGTGCGCTTTTTGTTAATCGGTTGGGGTGTAGATATCTTGCTATTGCTGCTCATCGCGCAGGTATTGCATGCAGCTACGTTCGGCTCTTATCATGCTGCATCGGTCGGGCTGATACATGAATTTTTTCAGGGGCGTCATCAATCCAAAGGTCAAGCTTTGTTTGGTAGCATTACCTACGGTGCAGGGGGAGTTCTGGGTGGGTTGGCGAGTGGTCCAATCTGGTTGCACTATGGCGCGAGCATTTTGTATACGTGCAGCGCTTGTTGTGCTTTTCTAGGGTTGGGACTGGTGTTATGGAAACTTCGCAGCCTTAAGTGATTGGCAAAATGATAAACTTCGAAACTTTCCAATTCTACTGATGCCATGAATCAAGTCTTTTTGTATGACACCACTCTGCGTGATGGCACTCAGCGTGAAGACATTTCACTTTCGGTTGACGATAAACTGGTTATCGCCAAACGTCTTGCCGATTTCGGTTTTCACTACATTGAGGGCGGATGGCCCGGCTCCAACCCTAAGGATGCTGAGTTTTTTGCACGCGCAGCTAGACTTGATCTCGGTGCTTCCAAGCTTGTTGCTTTCGGGCGTACTCGGCAAAAAAACACTCAATGCGAAGCGGACAATAATTTGCAGGCACTACTGGAGGCTAAAACTCCCGTGGTTGCCATGGTGGGAAAGAGTTCGGAATACCATGTCAATTTGGTGCTTTCCACCACGCTGGAGGAGAACCTCGCGATGGTTCGCGATAGTGTGGCTTATATTAAATCCAAGGGCCGTGAAGTTGTATTTGACGCGGAACATTTTTTCGATGGTTTCATCGCAAACCGCGACTATACGCTTGCGACGCTGCGTGCGGCTGCCGAGGCGGGAGCCGATTGGTTGGTGTTGTGTGAGACAAACGGCGGCAAGTTGCCTTGGGAGGTGGAAGAAATCGTGCGTGAGGTTAAGCGGCACATCAACACGCCGCTAGGTGCCCATTGCCATAACGATAGCGGTTGCGGTGTCGCCAATTCGCTCGCGGCAGTTCGCGGCGGATGTACACAGGTGCAGGGCACCATAAATGGTTATGGTGAGCGGGTTGGTAATGCTAACCTGACAACCATCATCCCGAATCTGCAACTCAAGATGGACAAGTCGGCAGTTTCACCTGAACAGTTGCGTGAACTGACTTCGCTCGCTCATTTCGTTGCTGAGGTGGTCAATCTCAAGCACTACAATCATGCTCCATTTATCGGTCATAGTGCATTTGCTCACAAGGGGGGCATCCACGTGGCAGCTATTTTGAAAGCCAGCGACACATATCAACATATCGATCCTGCGCTGGTTGGCAATGAAATGCGTTCGGTGGTCTCTGAGCTGTCAGGGCGGGGCAACATCCAGTTTCATGCGCGGGCTTTGGGTATTGAACTCGGCGACGACAAAGCGCAACATGTGCTTAATCACATCAAGCATTTGGAGCATGATGGCTTTACCTTTGAAGCCGCCGAAGCCAGTATGGAATTGATGCTGCACCGTATGCGGCCGGATTATGCGATACCTTTTGAGTTGATTGATTATTTTGTCATTGCCGAGCGTCGCCATAGTCGAGGACTATTATCCGAGGCGACGGTGAAAGTCAAAGTGGGAGGCGAAGTAAAATTTGTTGCGGCTGAAGGAAATGGTCCGGTTAATGCTTTGTCAGGTGCTTTGCGCTGCGCACTGGAAGGAGTATATCCATTGTTGAAAGATGTGCGCCTGATCGACTACAAGGTTCGTATCCTGGATAGTGCGAATGGAACATCTGCTCAGATACGCGTACTGATTACTTTCCAGGGCGGCGGCCATATATGGACGACGGTAGGAGCTAGTGCGAATGTCATTGATGCAACTTGGCGAGCACTTTCTGACAGCATGGAATATGCCTTGGTTAAACTGGTCAGCAGCTCAGAAGCAGCAATTTGAACGTTGTCCGAACGTCTGCTTGCTGTGGCATAATCGCGCGCTCTATCGGGAAATAAAACATGAGAGCAAAAACCTTATACGACAAACTCTGGGATTCTCACGTGGTGAGACAGGAATCTGATGGCACCGCTTTAATCTACATCGACCGTCAATTGGTGCATGAAGTGACCAGTCCACAGGCTTTCGAAGGCTTGAAGCTGGCAAATCGCAAGCCGTGGCGTATTGCCTCGATGTTGGCGGTGCCGGATCACAACGTTCCGACAGCTAACCGGGCCGCAGGCATCACAGATCCGATTTCACGCTTGCAGGTTGAGACCCTAGACGCGAATTGCGCCGAGTTTGGCATCACGGAATTCAAGATGGGAGACATCCGTCAGGGTGTGGTGCATGTGATGGGCCCTGAGCAGGGCGCAACATTGCCCGGTATGACGGTGGTTTGCGGTGATTCGCACACCAGTACGCACGGCGCTTTTGCAGCCTTGGCGCATGGCATTGGTACATCAGAGGTCGAACATGTCATGGCGACCCAATGTCTAGTAGCGAAGAAATCCAAAGCAATGCTGGTAAGGGTTGAAGGCGTGTTGGGAAAAGGTGTTTCTGCCAAGGATATTGCGCTGGCAGTGATTGGGAAAATTGGGACAGCCGGAGGTACTGGGTATGCTATTGAGTTTGCGGGAAGCTCGATCAGTGTCTTGAGTATGGAAGGTCGGATGACATTGTGCAATATGGCTATTGAAGCTGGCGCTCGGGCTGGTATGGTGGCAGCTGACGAAACTACTTTCACTTACCTTAAGGGGCGCCCCTATGCACCGCAGGACGCGGAATGGGATAAAGCAGTTAGTTACTGGCGTAGCTTGCACAGTGATGCAGGTGCGGAATTCGATGCGATGGTGGAGCTGGATGCCACTCAGATCAAGCCGCAAGTGACATGGGGAACATCACCGGAGATGGTGGTAGCGGTGGACGGGAGCGTCCCAGATCCAGCGAACATTCGCGATGTAGGCAAGCGTGGCGATGCCGAACGTGCTCTGGCCTACATGGGCTTGAAGGCTAATACGCCCATCAGTGAAATCAGAATAGACAAGGTATTCATCGGCTCTTGCACCAACGGGCGTATCGAAGACATCCGTGCGGCTGCTGCTGTGGCTAAAGGAAAGAAAGTTGCATCGAGCGTGGTGTTGGCGATGGTGGTGCCTGGTTCAGGATTGGTTAAGCAGCAGGCTGAGCAGGAAGGTCTGGACAAGATATTTATCGCGGCTGGATTCGAGTGGCGAGATCCGGGTTGTTCGATGTGCTTGGCGATGAACGATGACAAACTGGCATCGGGTGAGCGTTGCGCTTCGACATCGAATCGTAATTTTGAAGGGCGCCAAGGACAGGGGGGGCGCACGCATTTGGTGAGCCCTGAGATGGCAGCGGCAGCAGCGATTGCTGGGCATTTTGTTGATATAAGCAAAGTAAACTAAGGGGGCGAATAATGAAAAAAATAATCATATTATTAGCAATTGGTTTTTTTATTTCCGGGTGCAATACGGTTGAAGGTATCGGTAAAGACCTCAAGCAAGGTGGTGCCGCGATTGAAAAGGCAGCGACTAAGTGATGCAGAAGTTTACAGTTCTGAACGGGTTGGTTGCGCCATTGGACAGAGCGAACGTTGATACCGATGCAATCATTCCCAAGCAATTTCTGAAGTCGATCAAACGTTCGGGTTTCGGCCCGAATCTGTTTGATGAGTGGCGTTATTTGGATCATGGTGAGCCAGGCATGGATAATTCCAATAGGCAGGAAAACCCGGAATTCGTGCTTAACCAGCCACGTTATCAAGGTGCTCAGATTTTGTTGACTCGCGAAAATTTTGGCTGTGGCTCGTCTCGAGAACATGCACCTTGGGCGCTGGAAGATTATGGTTTTCGCGTCATCATCGCACCAAGTTTCGCTGACATTTTTTTCAATAATTGCTTCAAAAATGGTTTGCTTCCCATTCGTCTGTCTGAGGGGCAAGTAGATATCTTATTCAAGGCGGTCGATGCTAACCCTGGTTATAAGCTGAAGATTGATCTTGAGCAGCAGACGATCACTGCTTCTGACGCTACGGAGTATTCATTTGAAGTGGATGAGCATCGTAAACATTGTTTGTTGAACGGTCTGGATGACATCGGCTTGACCTTGCGGCAAGTGGAAAGCATCAAGACCTTTGAGGTTAAGCATCGCGCAACACAACCGTGGTTATATGTGTAATTGATATTGTAAATTTGACTGGAAAAATAAATGAAGATTGCAGTGTTACCGGGTGACGGTATCGGAACTGAGATCGTTGCACAGGCGGCGAAGGTGCTCGAGGCGTTGCGAAGCGACGGCCTGAAGATCGAGTTGGAATACGCGCACATTGGGGGTGCGGGTTACGACGCGGAGGGTGATCCATTTCCGCCCACTACTGAAAAATTAACGCTTGCTTCTGATGCAGTTCTGCTCGGTGCGGTAGGAGGCTATCAATATGACACTTTGCCTCGTCCGATGAGACCGGAACAAGGTTTGTTGCGCATCCGCAAAGGCTTGGGCTTATTTGCCAATCTGCGTCCGGCGATGGTGTATCAAGAGTTGGTGAATGCTTCAACATTGCGCGCTGATATTGTGTCCGGCTTAGACATAATGATCTTGCGCGAACTGACTGGCGATATTTATTTCGGTCAACCGCGTGGTATTCGAGTGCTGGATGATGGCGAACGCCAAGGTTTTGATACCATGCATTACAACGAATCAGAAGTGCGTCGCGTGGCCCATGTTGGTTTTCAGATTGCCATGAAACGCAGCAAACAAATGTGTTCGGTAGACAAGGCTAACGTCCTGGACACCAGCATGTTCTGGCGTGAGATCGTGACAGATGTGGCAAGGGCTTATCCGGAGGTCGCATTGTCACACATGTACGTGGATAATGCGGCAATGCAATTGGTGCGTGCGCCCAAGCAATTTGATGTGATTTTGACGGGCAATATATTTGGCGACATTTTGTCTGATGAGGCATCAATGTTGACAGGCTCAATCGGCATGTTGCCGTCAGCTTCACTGGATGCGAATAACAAGGGTCTGTATGAGCCATGCCACGGCTCGGCGCCAGACATTGCGGGGAAAGATATTGCAAATCCGTTGGCGACGATTCTTTCGGTGGCGATGATGATGCGCTACACTTTTGGTCATGAAGATATTGCGCAGCGCATAGAAGCTGCAGTTAGAAAAGTTTTAAAGCAGGGTTTGCGCACAGCAGACATTGATGAGCCAGGTATGCAGAAAATAGGCACTGTGGCGATGGGTGATGCGGTAGTTATGGCGATGTAAAGCAATCAGAATTTGGGGTGAATTAAATGAGTAGGCAGTACGATGTATGTATATTAGGTGCAACTGGTGCAGTGGGTGAGGCGATGCTATCCATATTGGAGCAACGCAAGTTTCCGGTGCGAAATCTGTATCCCCTTG